>ERZ825670.536-NODE-536-length-50371-cov-108.728337_pt1 | contig 50371 bp, 33 predicted proteins | sample MGYA00519929_ERZ825670 | MGnify/ENA primary metagenome ERZ825670 (study PRJEB31778, sample SAMEA3449207) | human gut metagenome | biome: human gut; feature: human-associated habitat; material: faeces | place: United Kingdom | collected 2010/2012 ...
GCACCTGGCAGCAGAACGAGGAGCTCTACCGCAGTAACCTCATAGCCCGCGAGGAGTGGCTCCAGTCGAAGGAGGACTACGAATTGGCCGCGAAGAAGCGCGAGCTGAACATCGAGCGTCAGGTGCAGGATTCGCTCTACCGCACGGTACAGATCGAGCAGATGGAGGACAACCTCGAGAACATGAAGCGCAACATGCAGCTCATCCGCCAGCGGATCGACAACCTGCAGGTCAAGTCGCCGATCGACGGAGAGGTGGGGCTGCTCGACGTCGTGCTGGGGCAGTCGGTCTCCTCGGGGCAGAAGATCGGGCAGGTGAACGACCTGTCGGACTACAAGGTCGAGGCACAGATCGACGAGAGCTACATCGACCGCGTGCGTGCGGGGCTCGACGCCACCTTCGAGCGGCAGGACACCTCCTTCACGATGCGCCTTCGGAAGGTTTACCCCGAGGTGCGCAACGGACAGTTCCGCGCCGACTTCACCTTCGCGGGAGCCCATCCGCGCAACATCCGCAGCGGCCAGACCTACTACCTGCACCTCGAACTGGGCCAGCCGACCGACGCCGTCATCATCCCCCGCGGATCGTTCTACCAGACGACGGGCGGTGCGTGGATCTACGTTCTCGCGCCCGAGGGCGACCGGGCCTACAAACGCACGATCCGCATCGGGCGCCAGAACCCCCAATACTACGAGGTGCTTGAAGGATTGGAGCCGGGCGAGCGCGTCATCGTCTCGGGCTACGAAAACTACGGTGCCAACGACGTGCTGATTCTCAACAAGTAAGTCTCTTCGCCCATGTTCCGCCAGTTAAATCTCCGTTCGTGGTTCACCTTCCTGAGCCGCAATCGCCTCTATACGGCCGTCAATTTCATCGGACTGGCCCTTGCACTGGCTTTTGTGCTGCTTGTGGCCGACTACACGGTCCGCCAGTTCACAGTCGATAACTATCAGACCAAAGCAGACCGCATCTATGCCGTCTGCTCCGAGGAGTCGGTGACCAGCGGCTACTACCTCCAGAAACACCTCCGCGACCGCTACCCGGAGATCGAATCCTCCTGCTCGGTAGCCTTTTTCGAGGATTCGGATGCGGGTACGACCCCCGTCGAGATCGGCCGGCAGAAGTTCCTCGCCTCGGTGCTCTATGCCGACACAACCTTCTTCCGGATGTTTGACTTCACGCTGCTCGAAGGTTCGCGTGAGGAGGCGCTTGCCGCCCGCGAGAACGTCGTCCTCTCGGAGTCATTCGCCCGCAAGGTCTTCGGGACGTTCAACCCGCTGGGACAGACGCTCCGCGTGGACAACGACGAGCGTGTCTATGTCGTCAGCGGCGTGATGCGCGACATCGAGCGCTCGACGATCCCTGCGGCCGACATCGTCATGCGCGCCGAGCGTATCACCGAAACCAATGCGGCCAACGACGAACGCATGTCCAACAGCGGCGCCGGCGTTACGTTCCTGCTCGAACGCCAGGGTGCCGACCTGCAGGCCAAAGTCCCCGACATGCTCTCCTTCTTCAAGGAGATCTATTGGCCCTATCAGGGGAATGTCGTCTCGCAGGTGCGGCTCGTTCCGCTCCGCGAACTCTACTTCGATCCGGTCAATAACTCCAACAAACTGGCTCACGGCAGCCGCTCGTTCCTCCACATTCTGCTGGGTGTGGGGCTGGTGGTGCTCGTTTTCGCCGTGATGAACTACATCAACCTCACGGTGGCACAGTCCGGCTTCCGGGCCCGCGAGATGGCGGCCCGACGGCTGCTCGGCGCCTCGCGCGGCGACATCTTCCTCAAGTGGATCCTCGAATCGACGCTCTTCTGTGCCGCCGCGTTGATCATCGCCTCGAGCATTGCGGAACTTTTCGTTCCGTGGGCCTCGCAACTCCTCGGCTCGAAGGTCGCGGTCTGGGGCGACATCTCATGGCCGGCAGCGGGCTGGTGCCTGTTCACCGTCGTCGTGCTGGGTGTGATCTCGGGATTGGTGCCGGCTCTGCTCGTGGCGCGTTATCAGCCCATCGACATTGTGCGCGGCACCTTCCGCCGCCATGCCAAGACAGTCTACGGCCGGGTGCTCATCGCCCTGCAAAATGTCATTACAATAGCCCTGCTTGCCGCCTCGATCGCCATCGGACTCCAGATCCGCCATCTGGTGAACGCCCCGCTGGGATACGAGACGCGCGACATCCTCAATATCGGGACCGACATTTTCCCCGACCGGAGTGCGATGCGCCGCTTCTGCGATGCGCTGCACTCGCAGCCCGAGGTCGAGGCCGTCGGGCTCGGATGCGGAACGCCCCACGACCGCGGTAACAACAATACCATCGCGTATGGCCCCGACCGGATGGTCTCGTTCCAGGTCTTTATCGGCGACTCGACCTATTTCCGGATTCTGGGTCTCGAACGGTTGCGTGACAACCATGTGGCCGTTGCCGCCGAGAGTGCCGCATCCCGAAACTTCTGGGACTCGAATGTCTGGTACATCAACCAGTATGCCCTGCGCGAGCTGGGCATTGCAGAGGATGCTCCCGAATTCAAGGTAGGCGAAGACCTTTCCTATCCGGTTGTCGTTGCGGGCATCTACCGCGACTTCCAGGTCGGCACGGCGCTCGATGCCCCGACCTCGGCGCTGCTGCGCGAGGTGAACGATCCCGACGGATTCTATCCCTGGAACATCCTCGTGAAGACCCGCGGGGATCATGCTGCGGCCTACCGCGTGGCCGAGGAGCTCTTCCGGCAGACAACCGACGGCGGCTCCTTCGCCGCCCGCTACCTGACGGACGAGATTGCCGACGACTTCGCCGCGCAGCGGCGCCTGCTGCGCATCATCGGGCTGTTCACCCTCGTGGCGCTGCTCATCTCCTCGCTGGGGCTCTTCGCCATGGCGGCCTACTACATCCAGCAGAAGCGTCAGGAGATCGCCGTGCGCCGCGTCTTCGGGGCTTCGCGCCGCGAGATGCTTGCGCGACTGGTGCGCAGCTTCATGACGCTCGTGGGCGTAGCCTTCGTCATTGCCGTGCCGATCGCCGCCTGGGGGCTGGGCCGCTGGTTGGAGGAGTACAGCGTGCGCATCGCCCTTTCGCCGTGGATTTTCTTCGCCGCGGGACTCTTTGCGGCCGTTGTGGCGTTGCTTTCGGTCGGATGGCAGAGCCGCCGTGCCGCCGATGCCGACCCCGTCGAATCGCTCAAAAACTGATCTGAACCCTTGTGTATTATGAAAATCGCGTTCCATAACTTCCTTACCACGCTGCGGCGCTACAAGGTCTCGTCGCTGCTCAACATCGTCGGCCTGACGCTCGCCTTCACGGCCTTCTACGTCATCATGGTGCAGGTGCGTTGGGAGATGACCTTCAACCGCGCCATTCCCGATGCCGGGCGTATCTACCTTGTGGCGCCCTGCTCGCCGTTCGACGAGACGGGCCTTTCGATCAATTCGCCGCGGCCCGAGAGCGAACAGCTCATCGCTCAGTCGCCCGAAATCGAGGCCGGCGGCTGCATCCGGATATGGTATTGGGAACAGCCGGTCTGGGTGCGCCGGGGCGGTGACCTGCTCCGCCTTCAGGGGGCGTTCAACGAGATATCGGCCGGTTTTGTCGAGGCTTTGGGTCTGAAAACCATCGAGGGGGACCTGAAGGCGCTGTCGCGGCCCAACACGGTGGCTCTTGCTCGTTCGCAGGCCGACCGGCTCGGCCTGCGCGTCGGCGACGTGCTCTGGTTCGGCGACGAGGAGAACCGACGTCCCGAGGTGCAGAAGGAGGTGGTGGCCCTCTACGAGGATTTCCCGGCAAACAGCTCCTTTGCCCGCATCGTCGGCCTTGTCGGTGTCGGCGATCAGGATCTCGACTCGCCGAACAACTGGAACGACTGCTATTTCGTCCGCCTGCATGCAGGGGCCGACCCCGATGCGGTTGCGCGGCGCTGGTCCGAGCTCCACCTCTCGATCTACCGCGACTACCTCGAGCGCATGGCCTCGGTCTGGGGCGAGGAGATCAGCGAGGAGGAGCTGAACGATCCGCGCGCCTGCGCGCTGCTTCCGCTCGACGGACTCTATTTCGACCGCCGTATTGCCGGCGAAGCGGACGACTTTCCGATCGGTTCGGCCACGCTGACCTATTCGCTGCTGAGCGTCGCGATGCTCATCATCCTGATTGCCCTGATCAACTTTGTCAATTTCTTCTTCGCGCTTGTGCCCGTGCGGCTGCGGGCCGTCAATATCCTCAAGGTCTTCGGGGCCCCGACCCGCTCGCTGCGGTTCAGCTTCCTGTTCGAGGCTTTCGGCTTCATGCTCCTGGCACAGCTCTGTGCCTGGTATGTGGCCATCGCGCTGAAGGGCACCGAATTCGCCTCGTATGTCAGCAGTTCGCTCGCGCTGGGGGACAACCTTCCCGTGCTGGGTATTTCGCTCGGCGTTTCGCTTGTCGCGGCGTTCGTTGCCGGAAGTTTCCCGGCATGGTACATCACCTCGTTCAATCCGGCGATGGCCGCCAAGGGGTCGTTCGTCGGTTCGACGGCGGGTCGACGTTTCCGCACGGCACTGCTCGGCGTACAGTTCATCGTCGCGATCGGACTGATCGTCTTCTCGGTCTGCACGCTGTTGCAGCAACGCTACGTGCGCCGCTTTGACCTGGGCTTCGACCACGAACAGGTACTGACGTTCTATTTCCCCTCGTCGAAACTCTCCAATCCCGACTCGTTCGATACCTTTGCCTCCTCGTTGCAGGCTGATCCGCAGATCGCCGGCGTCACGGCATCCGGAAATCGCTTCGTAGCAGAGGCCATTTCGGTCTTCGGGCGCAAGATCAACGACGAAGAGGTCGGCATCCATGTCCGCTTCGTCCGCAGCAACTTCCTTGATGTGCTGGGCATTCCGGTCCTTGCCGGCGAGGATTTCCGGCCCGAGCACGACCGCGACTCGACGGCGCGCTTCATTGTCAATGACCTGCTTGCCCGCAAAGGACTCAAGGTCGGCGGCCGGCTGGACGAGGGAGAGGTGATCGGCATCTGCCCCGACATCCACTACCGCCCGCTGCAGTATCTTACTGAGCCCTTCGCCTTCGTTACGGGTACCTGCTGGCAAACGCGCATGTCCCGCTTCTACGTGCGTCTGGCCGCCGGGTTCGACCTCGATGCTGTCTGTGAGGGAATCCGGGAGAAGGCCCGCAAATTCGATCCCGACAGCGAGGTTGCCGATTTCCGGTTCTTCGACGAGGAGATCAATGCCCATTACGCCCGCGAGCGGCGCATCACGACCATCGTCGGGCTCTTCACGGTGCTGGCCGTCGTCATCGCCCTGATGGGCGTCTTCGGCATCGTGCTCTTCGAGACGCAGCACCGCCGCCGCGAGGTGGCCATCCGCAAGGTGATGGGCGCCACGACCGCCGAGGTGCTCCGCCTCTTCAACCGCCGCTATGTCGTGCTGGTTACGGTCTGCTTCATCTTCGCCGCGCCGGTCGGCTTCTGGATCGTGGACCGCTGGCTTGCGTCGTTTGCCTACCGCACGCCGATCCACTGGTGGGTCTTCGCCGCGGCCTTCGTCGTCGTGCTGCTCGTTACGGTGGCGACCGTCACCTTCTGCTCGTGGCGCACGGCCGACGAGAATCCCGCCGACTCCGTTAAATCCGAGTAATCAAAACAAATTCCGCATATGAAAATCGCTCTGCGAAACTTCCTCACGACGCTGCGGCGCTACAAGGCCTCGTCGCTGCTCAATATCGTCGGGCTGACGCTCGCCTTCACGGCCTGCTACATCATCCTGGTGCAGGTCCGCTGGGAGATGACCTACAACCGGACGCTCCGGGATTCGGAGCACATCTATCTGATCGAAACCACCGACTGGTATGAGCCCGGAGCCTGGCAGTCATGGATTAATCGACCTCTCTCCGAACGGCTTATCTCCTCGACTTCGGCCATCGAGGCCGGAGGCTGCTCCTGGAGTGGCTTCGGCCCCACGGTTGTGCTGCGCGAAAACGCCTCGAAGATGGGTTACGACCGCTTCAATACCTATTCGGGCTTCATTTCGCTGTCGCTGCTCGATGTCTTTGACTTCAAGCCTGTCGCGGGTGATGTCCACGACCTGAAACGGGCGCAGAGCGTCATCATCTCACGCTCGACGGCCGAACAACTGGGCGTCGGTATCGGCGACATGATCTGGTGCGACACCGAACAGCCTTCGGCTGAAAATGCCTACGAAGTGGTGGCTGTCTTCGAGGATTTCCCTCAGAACTCGCTGCTGGCCGACTGCAAAATGGCCATGGATCTGGGCGACCGGTCGCTCGATGAACCCTCGGAATGGAGCTACAACTACTTTGTCCGGCTCCAGCCCGGAACCGACCCCGGCGCAGTAGCCGACGGGTGGGAAAAGTTCTTCATTGAAATGAATCCCGGAGAGGCCAACGAGGAGGGGCATCTCGACACGGATCCCGTCCGTCTGTCGTGCATCCGCGACCTCTATTTCGAGTCCGACAGCCGCGTGCCGTGCGCCCAAGGGTCGCTCGTAACGACCTATACACTGCTGGGCATCGCGCTGCTGGTCATTGCGCTGGCCTTCATCAACTTCGTCAATTTCTTCTTCGCGCTGGTGCCCGTCCGCATCCGCACGGTCAATACCTTTAAGGTTTTCGGCGCCCCGAACTCCTCGCTGCGCTTCGGCTTCGTTTTCGAGGCCGTGGGGCTGGTCGTCATCGCCCTGCTGTTGGCGTGGTACCTCTCCTTCGCCATCCAGAGCACCGAACTGGCCAGCTACATCTCCGCACCGCTGAATCTGGCGCAGAACCTTCCGGTTATCGGCATTCTGCTTGCCGTGGCGGTGGTCATGGCCCTTGTAGCGAGCCTCTATCCGGCGTGGTATATCACCTCGTTCCCGCCTGCCATGGTGGTCAAGGGGGCCTTCTCGGGCACAGCCGGTGGCCGGCGGCTGCGCACGCTGCTGCTGGGCTTCCAGTTCACCATCTCGATGGGGCTCATCATCGCCACGGGATTCATCCTCCTCCAACACAACTTCATGCTGCGGCAGGAGATGGGCTTCGACCGCCGCAACATGATGGCTGTGCAGCTCTCCGAAAAGGCTGCGTTGGGCTACGACGCCCTGCGCAACCGGCTGCTGGCCGATCCGCGCGTGGTCGATGTCACGGGAGCCGAAGGCCGTCTGGTAAGTGCCAACAGAATGTCGTGGGGTCGTCGATATAAGGATGAACCCATCATCCTGCAGGCCTACATCGTCCGTTGGAACTTTCTGAAGATGATGGGTATTGCCATTACCGACGGCCGCGATTTCCTTGAATCGGACGAACACAAGGAGACCGGCATGCTGATTTGCAACGAGGCTGCCCGCAATGAATACAAACTCGAACTGGGTGATGAGATCGGCGGATTCTGCGGCAACGACCCGTTGGTGGGTGTCTGCGCAGATTTCCACTTCCGGCCGATGCAATACAACGTCGTTCCCTTCGTCTTCTATGTCATTCCCGAGGAGATGTCACACAAGAACGGTGGCCGTGCATCGCAGTTGCTCTACCTGCGCTACCGTCCCGAGGCCGACGTGGAGGGTGTGGCCGACTACCTGCGGCAGTGCATTGCCGAGACGGACCCGCACCTGACGCCGGGCGAGATCCAGATTCGCACCTTCGAGGAGGAGCTGGGCCAGGAGTATGCCAAGGAGCGGCGGTTGGCCACGGTTGTGGGGCTCTTCACGCTGCTCTCGGTGGTCATCGCCCTGATGGGCGTCTTCGGCATCGTGCTCTTCGAGACGCAGCACCGCCGCCGCGAGGTGGCCGTGCGCAAGGTCATGGGGGCTACGACGGGCGAAATTCTCCGGCTGTTCAACCGCCACTACATCCGGCTGGTTGTCGTCAGCTTCGTGATTGCCGCGCCGTTGAGCCTCTGGATCGTCCACCGCTGGCTTGCGTCGTTTGCCTACCGCACACCGATCCACTGGTGGGTCTTCGCCGCGGCCTTCGCCGCCGTGCTGCTCGTGACGATCGGAACCGTCACCTTCTGCTCGTGGCGCACGGCCGACGAAAATCCCGCCGACTCCGTGAAATCCGAATAACCGAAATGCAAAAACAGAACATCTAACTTAAAAAACATCTGATATGGCTATGCTGAAAGTAGAGAACCTCCGCAAGGTTTTCCGTACCGAAGAGATCGAAACCATCGCCCTGAACGGCGTGTCGTTCGAAGTGAACGAAGGCGAGTTTGTCGCCATCATGGGGCCCTCGGGCTGCGGCAAATCGACGCTGCTCAACATCCTGGGCCTGCTCGACAACCCCACGTCGGGAAGCTACCGCCTGCTCGACCGCGAGGTGGCCGCGCTCCGTGAGAAGGAGCGCACCTCCTTCCGCAAGGGTAACATCGGCTTCGTTTTCCAGTCGTTCAACCTCATCGACGAACTGAACGTCTTCGAGAATGTCGAACTGCCGCTGATCTACCTGCGTGTGAAGGCTTCGGAGCGCAAGCGCCGCGTGAACGAGATCCTGAGCCGTATGAACATCTCGCATCGCGCCGAGCACTTCCCGCAGCAGCTCTCCGGCGGCCAGCAGCAGCGTGTGGCCATCGCCCGCGCCGTGGTGGCCAACCCGAAGCTGATCCTTGCCGACGAGCCCACCGGAAACCTCGACTCGAAGAACGGACAGGAGGTGATGGAGCTCCTCTCGGAACTGAACCGCGAAGGGACGACCGTTATCATGGTGACCCACTCGCAGTACGACTCGACCTTCGCCCACCGTGTGCTGCATCTGTTCGACGGCGAGCTGGTCAAGGACCTCACCAACCGCATGTGACCGCTGCAGGACAAACGACGGGGCCGGATCGCTTTCAGACGATCCGGCCCCGTTTTCCGTTGTCTTGTCCGGCCGCCGCCCGGGAGGGCGGCCTCCCTTACGGTTGCTGCCGGGTGTTGTGCGCGGCTATTCTTCCTTTGCCGCGTTCAGGTCGAGCATCTTGATGAAGTATCCGCCGACGACCGAGCGGGCCATGAAGCCGCGGCGGTTGGGCTTGTCGGTATAGACCCAGTCGGACATCGGTACGCGGTCCACCGTTTCGTTCATGAAGTCGTAGAGCGGCGAGATGAATGCCTCGAAGGTGGCCGGGTCCTCGGCCAGCGTGGCCGTCCAGACGATCCAGTCGGTCTTCGTGTAGGTCTCGCGGCTGTCGAGCGGGAGCCCGTAGCGGTTCTGCCGTGTGAGGTAGTAGGCGATCTCCTTGCGGGCGATCGAATCGGGGAAGATGCCGAGCCCGAGGAGCTTGTCCCAGACGATGTTGTACTTCTGGCTCCACGTGCCGGGCTTGTCGAACGTCAGGCGGTAGTGGTCGCCGTCGTCGGCCATTTCGGCCCAGCGGGCGGCCATTTCGCGTGCCTTTGCGGTGTAGCTCTGCGCCACGTCGTCCTTGCCGAGCATTTCGGCCATGCGCCCGTAGGCGGCGATGCCGAGGATCGCCTTGATCGAGAGGTTGGCGTTGTGGGCGAAGTGTCCGGCGAAGTCATCCGTGCAGAGCTGGTTCTCGGGGTCGAGGCCCTTCTCCACAAGGTAGTCGGTCCAGGTCGTGAGCGTCTCCCAGTGCTTTTCCGCATAGTCGGCATTGCCCTCCGCGGCGCATACGGCCGCCGTCAGGATCAGCATGTTGCCGCCCTCCTCGACGGGCATGTCGCCTCCGTAGGTCTGGCCGTTGGCCCGGGGATAGGTCCCGACGTCGTGGGCCGGGAAGGGCTTGGTCCAGCGTCCGCTTTCGCTGTAGTCGAAGATGTGGTTCATCATGCCCTTGGCCAGTTCCGGGTTGTAGAGCAGGTACATCGGGGCCGAAGGGTAGGTGATGTCCACCGTGCCGATCGAACCGTTGCTGTTGTTCTCCTTCGAGAAGAAGCGCAGCTCGCCGTCGGGTCCCTTCACCAGCTTGTGCGCGGCGAACGACTGCCTGTAGGCCAGGGCGCACAGTTCGGCATACTTCCGGCCTCCGGCCTCCGTGGCCCGGGTCATCAGTTCGCGGTCGAAGGCACAGCAGCGTCCGATCAGTTCGTCGTACTCTTCGTGGGCGGCGCGGAACTCGTCCACGATCGTGCGGTCGCCCGCAGCGTTCCAGTAGGGACGCAGGTTCTCGCCGAAGTATTGGATCGAGTAGATGTCGTCGTAGCCGATGAGCCATTTTCCGTGGGCCTCTTTCGTCGTGCCCAACTTGCGGGTGAAGGCCATCGTGGCCCGCTCGTTTTCGCCCTTTGCGGCATCGGGTGCCGGTGTCCCTTCCACAAAGGCGCGGCGCAGCTCCTCGCTGGTCCCGAGGCTTGCCGAGGTGGCGGCGTCGGCCTCCGTGGCGAGGAGGAAGTAGCCCCAGTCGATGCGCAGGTCGTCGCCGCTCTTGGCCAGGATGTTCTGCTCCTTGCTGCCGGCCTTGACGAAGAGCAGCCCCTGCTGCTCGAAACGCTCGCCGACCGACTCCTGATAGGGCTGGTCGAGCGCCCAGCGGGGCGATGCCTCGAGGTAGAGCTCCGTGTCGTGGGCCTTGCCGTCGTTCGACGTAATGGTGTAGGAGATGTAGTTCACCGGACGGCTGATCAGCTCCAGGTCTTCGGGCATGAGGGGTGCGGTGAACGTAAGGCGCAGGTCCACGCCGCCGCACGTGAACGTGTAGCGGGTCTGCGTGGCCTGTACGTCCACGCCGGTCTGCGCGGCCGTCCTCTCGAGCAGCGTGTGCTGCTCCTTCTGCACGAGCAGTCCGAAGTCGAGCAGCCCGTTGGCCACCGGGTTCCAGCAGTGTGCGGCGATCAGGTTTTCGCCCTTCGCGAGGCTGCGCACGGCCTCCTCGGGGAGCTTCACCACGGCGTTCTTGTTGCACGTGGCTCCCGTCTCATGCACCTTGATGCCGTTGATGTAGAACTCGGCGTTGTCGTCGTTCGAGAACTCCATGTAGACCGTGCGTCCCTCGAGCGGCTCGTCGAGCGTGAAGGTGCGGCGCACCCAGATGTGCTCGTCCGTCCAGTCGGTCTGTGCGGTCGGTTCGTTGATCTTTGTGCCGAAGGCGCCGCGGGCGCTCTTCCATGCCTTGTCGGCGAATCCCGGGCGCTGCCATCCCTCGGCGGGCTCCGCCGTTGTGTAGCGTCCCTCCCAGGCTCCCTGCTGCGAGGTCGGCACCACGGGGGTCATCTCCACCTCTTCGGTGCCCATGAAACGGTAGGGGATGCCGTCCACCTTGAGTACGCCGATCAGCGGGAAGTCCTTCCCGGTCCAGTGTTTCACGGGACCGTCATAGAGGTTGTCGGTCATCGACCATGCGCTGGTGTAGGGGTCGATCGTCACGAGCGGGTAGGCCGGAGCGCGGAGTGTGCTCGCGATTGCGTCGTGCTGCGCCGCCTCGTGCCCGCAGCCGGCCGTGAGGGCGGCTGCGGCGCAGAGCGGCAGTAAAAGGAATCTGTTCATCGTTCTTTTCCGTGTGGGTTTGTGTGTTCGTTTACCAGGTGATCCGCACCGATACGCCGTCGGGGTTGTTCTCGAAACGGATCAGGCAGGTGCGTGTCGTTTCGTCCCAGCAGCCGTCGGTTGCCGTTGCGCGTCCGTCGATCAGGATCTGTTTCGGGCATTCGGGCAGCAGCACGCGCGAGACGTTGGTCGTGTTCACGGGACTCTTGGCCACGAAGGCGTAGGAGCGCTTGCCGTGCTGCTCGTCGTAGATGCGGCTTGCCGAGGCCAATACGCGGGCTTTCCGGGGATTCTTCACCCGATTGACGTTCAGGAAGAAGCCCTGTTCTCCGGGGGCGATCTCGCGCGACCGGCATACCGGCAGTTCGGGGTCGAACAGGTCAATCAGACGGCCCTCGATTCGCACCGGTTCGTCGCTTACGCTCTCATCGAGTACGGCGACTAGGTCGTAGGCGCCGCGCTCGAGGCGGAAGTTGTTCTTGAAGACCAGCTCGCCGCCGCGGGCCTTGCCCTCATAGAGCCGTTTGACCGTCTCGACCAGCGGGGCGTCGCCGCCTTTCTCGAGAACGAACTCCTTCGGGTCGTTGCGCAGGATGCAGACCGTGCCCTTCCCGCAGGCATACTCCCCGGCCTCGGGGGCGGAGCCGATGCCCAGCAGTTCGAAGAGGTGGTCCGACGGGGCCGCGTATGCGTTCCCGTTCTGGTTCCACCACTCCGCGACTCGCTGGAACGGGTCGTCGTCGCGGCCGCTGTAGACCAGCACGCCGCCCCGGCGCACCCATGCGGCGAGGTGTTCGTGCGCCTCGGGATCGAGCGGCTTCATGTTCGAGTAGGACATCAGCAGCACCTTTGTGTCGGCCAGCGCCTCGGGGTAGGCGAGGTTCTCGATGTGGACCGTTTTCACGGGCACGCCGCGCTTGAGCAGCGGCAGGGCCTGGCCGTAGAAGTTGGCCAGCTGCGGATCCTCGTATCCGTCGTGGGTCGGGAAGCGCTGGAACATCAGCGAATTGGCCATCAGGATGCCGATGCCGCCGCTTCCCGATACCTTCGTCCGGGTTGCGGGCATGTCGTTCAGCGTGTTGATCATCACCTGCATCTGCGTGGAGTAGTGGCGCGGGATGCGCTCCTTGCTCTCGCTGTCGGGACTGGTGCGGTACAGCCCTTCGTAGATGCGCTCGGGCCATGGCATCACCTCATAGTCGGCGATGTTCGGGTAGAGCAGCTGCGCGGTGAATGTGGCCTGGTAGTTCCGCTTGTAGTCGGCCCAGTCGCGCGGCCAGTCCTCGATCGGGTCGGTCAGGAAGAACATCTTGCGGCCGGTCGGTGCGGTCATCGACTCCATCGATCCGTATTCGAGGTAGGCCGTCTCGAAGACGCGCTCGCGGAGCCTTCCGTCGTAGTAGTTCGGCTCGCGCGAGGTGCCGGTCCAGACCTGGGCGATGTAGCCGTCCACGCACGGCAGCGAGGCCAGACTCGCCTCCGGACTGACGATCTGCCACTGCGAGTAATTGACCAGCGAGTGGGTCGGGACGTAGCACTTCACATCCATCCCCTTGCTGCGGCCGTACTCCTTGGCGAAGGTGAAGACCTCGCGCAGGGCATTGTAGTAGAGCTGGTACTTGAGCTTGTTGGCCAGGTAGGTGTTCTCGGGCGATTCGTGCTGGGGGCGCCACTCGGTGCCGTAGTACTTTTTCCATTCCCTCTTGAAGGCCTCGCTGTAACCCGCGCGGGCCCAGAACTCGGGCTCCTCCATGAAGATGGCGTCGATGCCGGCGTCGATGACCCGTTTCACGTGGCGCTCCTTCATGTAGGTCAGGTAGTTGTCGGTCGGGACGATGTAGGGCACCAGATGTCCGTGCCAGATGGTGTCACCGCTGCGTTGCACCTGTCCTTCGTCGAGGTGGGGACGTCCGTCCCACTCGCCGGTGAAGTAGTCCTTGTATTCGCCCCAGGCGATTCCGGTCATGAAGTGCACCGTGTATCCGCGGTCGCGCCACGAGCGGACGCGGTATTCGAAATTGCGGTTGCCGTCTTTGTCCGAGGGGTTGCCTCCGACGCCGTATACCATCACGGCATCGGCGCGGTTGTCGATTGTGGGCCTCCATTCGCGGGAGGTCTGGAAGGTGGTCTTCACCTTCCGGTCCGTCTGGGCCTGCGCCGGAGCAACGAGCGCCGCGGCGGCCAGACACAGGATGGCTGCGTGTAGATTCATCATGTCGGTTCTTTGGGATGTTTGTCGGTTCGTATCACAAAATTAAGGTTTAAAACCGGATTTCCGGTCTTAAACCTTAATCTTGTATCCTCTGTTACGGGATCATTACCTCGACGGGTGCACTGTAGTTCCAGCGGCGGGTTCCGCTGCCCTTCGGGGTGTCGTAGTTGATGCGGGCGGCGGCGCGGATGAAGACCTTGCGGCCCGAGGGGATCGTGCCGAGCGACTTGATCGTGACGGGCTCGCCGAGCAGCGACTCGAACTCCGATCCGCTGTATTCGATCTTGTTCGACCAGCGTTCGTCGCGGGCGCGGTATCCGACCGTCGAGGAGTAGCTGACGAAGAGCTGGATGTCGGTGACGTTCTGGAAACTGTCGTCGTAGCTGCCCATCGGTTCGATCTTCTCGCGGAAGATATCCTCCGAAACGCCGCGCGTCACGCGCACGCGGGCCGTGATCTTGCCGTTGCTGACCATCGGGTCGCCGACGAATTCGACGTTGAGGAACGGTTCGACCTCAAAACGGACCTCGGTCACGCCCTTGATCTCCATCTCCTTCGATTCGTCGGCCAGGGGAATGCCCTCCTCGGTCTCGCGGATGAGCGGGATGAACGGTCCGTCCACCTCGATCAGGTAGGTTCCCTTGAAGAGTTTCGTGTTCTGGAACGTGCCGTCGGGGCGGCAGTAGAAGTCGGGGTTAGGCTGTACGTTGGGGCCCCAGCTGAGCTCGGTCAGCCGGACGCGGATTCCCTCGGAACCCTGATCCGTGAGCACGGGATTGCCCGTGGCCTTGTCCACGACCTCTCCGCGGAGCGTCTCGCCGGGAGCCTCGTAGTTGTCCACTTCGAAGAGTTCGCACGAGCAGAGCGCAAGCGATGCGCAGCATGCGAGTGTATGCAACAGGTATCTTTTCATCTTTTTCATGAGTTTCGTGAAACGGTTATCGGTTCGGTTGCTGGTCGATGTAGGAACTCTTGCTCACCTCGCCGCTCGGGATGGCGAAGTAGTAGTCCAGTATGCTGAACGACGGGGTGAAGCGCGATACCCAGTGGAAGTGGGCGTCGAAGAACCACTTCCCGGCCTGGGTCGAGAAGAAGGGATAGAGCCCGCGGAAACGGTAGCTGGCGTTGTTGCTGTAGGTGTTCTTGTCGCGCGTCTCGCCCCAGAAGCCGTCGCGGCCCTCGTAGTGCCATACTCTCCAGCGGCGGAGGTCCCACTTGGTCTTGTGCTCGAAGGCGAGCTCCTTGCGGCGCTCCTTGCGCACGATGTTGCGGCCTTCGGTCGTGGGCTGTATGTTCGACTCGAGCAGTTCGGCTCCGGCACGTTCGCGGATCTCGTTCACGGCGTCGGTGGCCACCTGCATCAGGTCCGAACCGTCGGGCGACGGCTCTCCGGCCAGCGCCAGCTCGACGGCTGCCTCGGCGGCGTTGAGCATCACCTCGGCATAGCGCATCAGGATGAACGGCTGGTCCGACTTGCCCTCGTCGGGCGTGAACGACGGGTCATCCTTGAGGTACTTGCGCAGGTAGAGTCCCGTCACGGTTGCTTCGCCGTTGTTGTAGAACGGACCGTTGGCTCCTGCGGCGGTCATCGTCGAGCCGTTGTATTCGACCTTCTCCTGCTGGCTGTCCGCATTGGGCGAGAGGTAGAGCTGCTTGTTCGAAGCGTCGGTGTAGAGCGAGAGCTTCTCGTAGGGCGTCTCGTAGGAGTTGTACGAGTAGTCGCTGAAGAAGGGCTTGATCGGGGTGCTTCCGGTGTATACGCCGGCGCGGACCTCGATCTCCTGGCTCTTGAACTGGTCGCCGGGGAAGATGACGTAGGCGCGCAGACGGGGCTCGGCGTTCTTGAAAAAGTCCATCGGCGAGTCGTAGAGCAGGTAGTTGCCCTGGGCGTTCGACACACCGTCGGTGACACGCACCGTACCGTCGTCGTAGCGGTCGAATCCGTCGAAGAGTTCGAGGAAGTCGAGCGTGGGACAGGTTCCGGCCGACAGCGGGCTGCGGAAGATGTAGGGCGAGCTGTAGGCGTCGAGTCCGTGGGTCATGGTCGGGTAGGAGTACTGCTTGACCAGGATGTTCTCGGGGCTGCTCAGGTCGCTGAACATCTCCACCATGTTCTGGTACTGCGCTTCGCGATCTCCGGCCGCCCACTTCTTCTTGTAGAGCGAGTAGCCGCCTTCGGTCATCACCTCGCGGGCGGCCTTGTAGGCCTCGCGGAAGTAGCGTTTCGAGGCGGCCTCCCACGTTCCGGCATCGAATCCGATGACGCGTACGCCGGTCTTCTCGCCCAGTCCGGTCAGACGGCCCGATACCGTCTCATTGTATTTGGCCACACAGCCGGCATAGAGCATGGCCTCCGACTTGAAGGCCAGAGCAACGTATTTGTTGGCATAGCCCTCCTTGAGGCTGGTGGTGTTGAGCAGCCGGGCCGCATTGTCGAAGTCGGCGAGAATCTGGTCCCAGGTCTGCTCCTCGGACGAACGGGCCACTTCGAGCTTGTCCGAGCTGGCGGGGTACTCGATGACCCGCGTCACCAGCGGAATGCCGCCGAACCGACGCGCCATGGCATAGAAGACCATCGCGCGGACGAAATAGGCCTCGCCGAGGTAGTGGTTATAGGTGACTTCGGCGAAGTTACTCTGGAAGTCGGGCAGCCGCTCGAGCAGGTAGTTGGCATCGCGCAGCGTGGTGAATGCCGTTCCCCAGTAGGGGGTGTCCTCGCCGGTGAAGGCCGAGCCGAGGTCGCTGGCGCGGTTCAGCGCCTCGCCGGTTCCCTCGATGCCGAGGGCTCCCAGCCACGAGTTGAAGTTGAGGCCCCATTTGGCCATGTACTTGAAGTCCTCGAAGGGCATGTAGCTGTACATGCGGGCCATGTAGATGTTCATTCCCGACTCGCTCGACATGAGGTCGTTGTCCGAGACGAAGTTTTTCGGGGCGATGTTCAGATCGACGCACGAGGTCAGGCAGCAGACGGCCAGCAGTGCGGATATGATCGTTTTTTTCATTGCTTTCGGTTTAATGTTCACGGTAGAGGATTTAGAACGAGAGCGAAAGACCGAGCGTGTAGGTCCTGTTCAGCGGGTACATGCGGCCCAGGTCATCGTCCGGGTGTTCCGGATCGACGAACTTGACGCCGGTGATCGTGAACAGGTTGTATGCGTTGGCATAGACGCGCAGGCTCATCGTCGATACGCGCTTGAACTTGGGCAGCGTGTAGCCGATCTCGATGCTCTTGAGACGCAGGTACGACGTGCTCACGCGGTTGAACTCCGAGTTGCTCTTCGGGTAGTGGCCCGTGTATCCGTAGTATCCCTCGACCCATTCCGTTTCGGGATCGTAGGGGTCGGCGTTGGGATCGACGGGATGCCATCTGTCGAGGTACTGCTCGAGGGTGCCGCCGCCGTTCGATCCCCAGATCGAGTAGAGCGGCTCCTTGTACTCCATCGAGCCGAGTGCCGAACCCTGGAACAGCAGCGAGAGGTCGAAGTTGCGGTACGTGGCGTCGAAGCTCAGGCTGAAGTTCATCCACGGGGTCTGGTCGAAGGCGAACGGGTGCTCGTCGAGCGAGTTGATCTCGCCGTCGCCGTTCCAGTCCACATACTTGTAGTCTCCGGGCAGGACGTCGCGGTCCTTGTAGATGTTGTACGACCAGATGTCCTCCCAGCTTTCGTAGCGGCCGGCCGATTCGTAGCCGAACTGTATGCCCTGGTAGCGGTGCGTCAGGTTGTCGTTGCGCCAACGGTCGTAGGAGTTGCCCCACGGACCCTTCTCGGAGGCGGTCAGGTACTTGTTGCGCGTGATCGTGGCGATGGCCTTGATGTTGTAGGCGAACTCCCCGATGCGGTTGCGGTGGGTCAGCTCGAGCTCGAGGCCGAACTGGCGGTCGCTGTCGAGGTTTTCACGCGGGGCCGAGGCGCCGACCACCGTCGGCAGGTCGCCCGAGCGGCGTGCGAACATGCCCTTGCGGTAGCGGTTGAAGTAGTCGAGCGAGAAGCCGAACAGGCCGTTCCAACCCTCGAAGTCTACACCGATGTTGAACGTGTGGGAGGTGTACCACGTGATGTTCTCGTTGGGCAGGGCGAGCGGGGTGGCGGCATAGACGAATTCGCCGCCGAAGATGTAGCCCGGGGCATACTGGTTGTAGTATCCCTTCTCGGCGTTGCCGCTCGTGGAGGGATAGGTGTATCCCGTGGCCCAGTCGTACTGCAGGTCGCCGTCGTCACCGAGCACGCCGTAGCTGGCGCGGAGCTTCAGCTGGTCGATGAACGAGAAGAAGTCGCTGTTCTTGATGAACGGCTCTTCGGAGATGCGCCATCCGGCCGATACCGAGGGGAAGAAGCCCCACTGGTGTCCCTTGGCGAACTTCGACGATCCGTCGTAGCGGAACTGCGCCTCGATCAGGTAGCGGTTGTCGAAGTCGTAGTTCACACGGCCGATGAGTGCCTCGTTGGCCAATTCGTAGATGTCGTTGTAGCTGCTCGACATGCCGCCCAGCTGGCCCGCATCGACACCGGCCATCAGGTAGGGCGAGCTGTAGGCCAGGTCGCGCTGTGCGTAGAAGTTGTCGCCGATGCGCTTCTGGACCTCCCAGCCGACGAGTCCGCTGACGTGGTGCCGGCCGAAAGTGCGGTCGTAGTTGATGACGAACTGCCCGAGCACCTGCTGCTTGCTGTACTGCTCGCGGCGCAGCTGGCTCGGCGAGCTGCCGTTGTAGACGATGTGGTTGTAGGAGTCGGTGTCCTCGTCATAGGCATAGAGGTAATACTCCTTGCGGTAGATCTCGTTGTTGTTGAGCCGGTAGTCGAAGCTGAAGAGCCCCTTGGCCGTGAGTCCCTGCAGGGCGGGTGCGAAGGCGCCGAAGTCGAGGTTCAGCGCAGCCGACGACTCGAAGAACTTCTGGTCGTACTTGCGGTATCCGGAGATGTCCGAATCCATCATGGCGATGGTATTCTGCTGCAGGTCGAGACCCTCGTAGTTGAGCATCGTGTTCTCGGGATCGGCATAGGCGGGGTAGAGCACGCCCTGCTTCCAGTAGTTGCGGATGATGTCCACCGAGCTGGTGTAGGGGGTGTTGCGCTGGTCGGCGATGCCGCTGATGTTCAGGTCGAAGGTCAGGCCTTTCGCGATCTTCGTACTGAGGTTCGAGCGGAGGTTGATCTTGTCGTAGTTGAGGTCGCCCGAGCGGAAGAAGCCCTCCTGGTAGAAGTAGCCCATGCTGACGTAGTATTTCGTCTTCTCGGTTCCTCCCGAGATGCTGATGTCGTGCTGCGTCTGGGGTGAGAAGTCGGAGAAGAGCAGCGAGTTCCAGTCGGTGGTCCGGCGGGTGCCGTTGCGGAAAGCCTCGAAATCATCCTCGGTGTAGATGATGCTGCCGCCGTCCACCTTGTTCATCGACTGCTCGTTGTAGAGCGTCATGGCCTCGTAGGCGTTGGCCAGCTTGGGCATCTTCGAGGGGACCTGGAAGGTGAACGAGCCGTTGTAGGAGACCTTGGCCTGTCCTTCTCGGCCCTGCTTCGTGGTGACGAGCACCACGCCGTTGGCGGCGCGCACACCGTAGATGGCGGCCGAGGCGTCCTTCAGCACCGAGACATCCTCGATGTCGTTGGGATTGAGTCGCTGGAACTCCTCCGTGGTGCGGGGAATGCCGTCGATGATCACCAGCGGGGAGCCCATGCCGCGGATGTCGAACGAGTTGCTGAACGTTCCGGGTTCCGAGCTCTTCTGCCACACGCGCAGACCGGCCACACGTCCGGCCAGCATGTTCTGCGGGTTCTCGTTCTTGGTCTGGATCATCTCGGAGCCTTTCACGCCGGCGACGGCTCCGGTGACCGAGCCGCGCTTCTGTACGCCGTATCCGACGACGACCACCTCGTCGATCGAGGTCTTGTCCTCTTCCATGACGACGTTGATGATGCTCCGGCTTCCGATCTCGATATCCTGGGTCTTCAGGCCGAGGAATGCGAATTCGAGGATTCCGTCGGCCGGGGCCGTGATCGTGTAGTCACCGTCGATGCCGGTCGATACACCGGTCGTGGTGCCCTTGACGAGGACCGATACGCCGATGAGCGGTTGGTTTTCCGCATCGGTGACCCGGCCCTGTACGGTGACGGCCTGCTGCGCCGACGCCATGTACGGGACGATCAGGCATAGCAGTGCCGCGATAAGGACTCGCAGCGAGCCCGTTTTGCGTTTGTTCGTATTCTCCATGACTAAGGGTTATTTGGGTTAGGGTTATTTTTCGGCTTCATAGGTGGCCAGTACGGCGTATTCCGCGGCATAGGCGAACGTGAAGAGTGCTGCCACGGCGTTGTGGCCCTGATCGCGGCTCCAGCCGACGAGCAGGTTCACCGGAAGCATCGAGTCGTAGAGGAAGTTGTCGTAGGCGTAGTCGAGGTTCTTCTGGAACGTGTCGAGGTACTCGGCCGTCTTCTCGGGGTAGCAGGCATATGCATCGGCCCAGCTGCGCATCAGCACGCCGTTGAACCAGTTGTTGTTGCCCGTGAAGGCATAGGTGTAGTATCCGGCGACGGTTGCATCCTTCTTCGCGAAGTAGGCGAACGTGTCGTCCGAGAGCTCCTTCAGGTCGTCGAGATAGACCTGCTGCTGCGTGGCACGGTAGAGGTCGGCAGCTCCCGAGATCATCGTACCGCTGTTGTACGAGTAGGCCTCTCCGGTGTATCCGGCCATGTTGGCGTGCTTGCGGTAGTAGACTCCGTCGATGAGTTCGAGCTGCACGCCTTCGCCCAGATCCTTGTCGCCGGGGTTGAGCGGCGTGCCGGGGTTATGCATCATGTCGGCATAGACGCCGTCGTCGCGGCGCAGGTGGTTCTTCTGCCAGGCGTAGACGCGCTCGGCAAAGTCGAGGTAGTAGTCGCTTTTCCGGACAGTCTTCGTCTTGCGGCTGCGGTCCGTGTCGATATAGAGGTAGGTGATCTCGTCGTTGCGGTCCTTGTAGATCTCATGCAGCCAGACGAGCGGACTGACGATCGGGCCGTTGCTGCACGAGTGCTTCGTCGAGTATCCGGGGCCCCAGGTGATTCCGCCGTATTCGACTCCGTTGTCGTCGAGCGTCGAGTCCCATCCGTCGAGCACATAGCCGGTCAGGTATTCGGCCTCGGTCAGGAATTTCTCGTCGCCGGTGAGTCGGTAGGCATTCAGCAGCTCGCGGATGAGCCACATCTGGTCGTCGTATACGTTCATGATTCCCGACACGTCGGCTGTCCCCATGTCGCCGCTGCTGCGGTTCACGGCGTAGACGGTCCACTCCTTGGTCTGGGTGTAGGAGGTCAGCGTGAAGGTGCCGCGGTAGAATCCGGCGTTGAGGTAGAGTTTGTCGAGCAACTCCGCATAGCGGGAGTAGTGCTGGTCGTAGAGCGTTGCGTCGCCCCGGTCGCGGAGGGTTTTCAGACCGTCGATGACGGCATTCACGGCCTCGATGCAGCTCGTGTAGACCCAGACGCTTCCGGTCCCTTCACGTGCGTCGGTGTAGGGATTGTACTTCTCGGCGAGGGTCATGTTGTTGCCCTCGAAGTAGTTCTCCACGGCGGCATCGGTCAGCTGCATGGCGCGCAGCAGGTTCTGCTCCGGAAGGTTGTCCGCCGACACCGGGTTGTGGTTGCCCTTGTAGTTGTAGTTGCTTTTGAACTCCTCCTTGCTGCAGGCCGTTGTCAGCAGCAGCGAGCAGAGAACGGTGGTAACGATTTTTTTCATGGTGGTTTTTTAGGTTTGTATCCCTCCGCCGCCGGCCGGACCGCAGGTTGGGGCGGTCCGGACGACGTACGGTTACGGGATGCGGAATTAGTTCAGATCGATGCTGTAGAGGCAGAGCTTGCTCTCGTCGCCGTTGGCCTCGCCTTTGTAGACGCCGAGCACCAGCACTACATCCTTCCCGTCGAATTGCGAGAGATCGTAGGTGAAGGTAGCATAGTCGTTCGGTGCGGAGGTCGTTCCGGCGTTGTTTGCAAACTTCCAGCAGCCGTCGGCAGCCGCCTCGGCCGTGGTGGCGGTGTATTCGGACGGGGCGATCGCCGTGGCGTTGCACGACTCGTCGATGGCCGTCAGTTTGAAGTAGGTGCAGTTGTCGCTGAACGTGCGGGTCTTCAGCGTCAGCCGGTTCTGCCCGGCTCCGATGGCGAACTTGGCATAGAGGTAGGCCTCCGGCTCACGGGTGTTCACCGAGGCATCGCTGCCGCGGGTCTTGATCAGGTAGCCCTCCGAAGGGAATACCTCGGGGTCCTTGTGGAGCGGCACGAACGACCATTCGGCGGCCACATGCCCCGTGTTGCGCCAGTCGCGGTAGGCATCGACGTAGTTGTCGCGGCTGCCCGAGATCTTGCTGATTCCGGTGAACGACCTCTTCGTATGGGGCATCGTCGAGCGCACCATCTCCTCGGTGAATTTCCAGTTGTCGAGTCCGGCTACGGGAGTTCCCGGGAGCCAGTCCCACATGTTGCCGTCCTCGATCTGCGTCTTGGCGAAGGCGATGCGGCGCAGGACGAGCTGGTTGTAGAAGTCGCCGGTCTGGGGACGGAAGATGCCGATGCCGATCACGATCTCCTTGCCGATGTACTTGCTCAGGTCGAATACCGAATTGACATAGGCCTCGGAATTGACCGTCCGCACGTCGTCCACCGTTTCACGGACGGGCTGCGCCGCCGAGAGGTCCACGACCTGTACCCCATAATATACGGGCTTTTCGGCCGTAGCTCCGTGGGTGCGGATCTGGAGCGTCATCGTGCAGTTGTCCTCGGTGATGAGTTTGCTGCCGAAGACCCACGAGTCGAAGTTCTCGAGGTCGGCCGGGTTGCTCTGGTCGTCCGTCGAGTTGTGGATCTGGAGCGTCGTTCCCTCGTTCTGCTCCTCCCACTGTCCGCGGAAGTCGAGCGTACACATGTAGTCGCAGGCCCAGTCCCAGTGGGGGTACATCTCGGCGTTGCGCCCTCCGCGGTATTCGTTGTAGTACCACTTGTCGGCCGAACGGAGGTCGTAGGCCGTCAGGTCGCCGATCAGCGCCTCGCCGCCGATTTCGATGTTTATGGTCGCCACCTCGTCCACGAAGTCCGAGGTTGTGATCTGCACCGTCTCTGTGGGGTATCCCTGCTTGGCGAAAGTCACCGTATAGTCCGAAAGGGCGAGGTTCTCGAAGAGGAACGCACCGTCGTCTCCGGTAGTTGCCGACTGCTGGTTGCTCAGCGTGACCGTTACTCCGGCAAGCGGGGCTCCGGCATTCCGGCCGTCGGTCACCGTTCCCCGGATCGTGGCGTTGGCGTATTCCATCTCGGCATTGAGGTTTGCGGCGACGCCGTCGGTAAAGCGTGCTTCCGTGATGGTAATGCTCACGCTCTGGTAACCCTCCTTCGTGAAGGTCACGATGTGCGAGCCGCTGGCCGGAGCCTGTTCGAGGGTGTAGGTTCCGTCATCGGCGGTTTGTGTGGAGAGTTCGGTCTTCTCCACGCGGACGGTCACTCCGGCAAGCGGTTGGCCGAAGTTGTCGGTGACCGCTCCGGAGAGGGTTCCGGTCTTGCCCGTGTCGCCCGCTCCGTTGGAGTCGTCGTCACTGCAGGCCACAGTCCCGGCAGCCAGGCTTCCCAGCGCGGCTGCGCATACGAAATTCCGTAAGAGTCTTTTTAGCTTCATGCTTGGGTTGGTTTTAATGGTTAATGATCTATTTCGAATCGTAGAAATTCGCAGGTTCGGACTCCGGTTGCTGAAAATTTTAAGAACCGCCTTGGAGCTTCAAGGGGCTCCTTCCCGGTTTCAGCAGTCAAAATTAAAGAGTACCCGGTTAGTTAAAAGGTTAAAATCGGGTTAAAAACCGAAAAAAATCATTAATCCGGCAAATTTTAATATTTTGGCGCGTGCTTGATTTTATTGTTGTAAATCAATATATTAAGCTGTTTGCATGTCGTTCGGTTCTCTGTTTTTGCCTTTTTTGACCGATGCCTCTTGGTTGTATTGTCCGTTGTCGGATGTCGGAAAAACGTAGTCGGAAGCATCGATGGAGTGGGTCCGATATTTTTATTTTTCCGTTTATTGAGTATCTTTGTGACGTTGTGGATCGGACTCCGGAGGTTGGATGCCGTCCCAGGACATACCCCATCAGGAAGCGTATGAGACCCGCGAGGTTTGTTTTTACCATTATATATTTATTGGGCGTGGTGTTGTCGCCGGCTCTTGTCCGCGCCCAGGGACTGCGTTTTCGTGACAGCGAGGCCCCGATCGACCAGCGTACCTCCTATACGGTCTTTTCGCGACGGCCTCCGACCTATTCGGGCCGTTTCGATCTGGAGTTCGACCTTTCGCTCTATCCCGAGAAGAAGATCGGCTATATCCTCCGTGTCAAGAACGACGCCGATCACCGAATCTACAATCTCTTCTACGACGGACAGGGGTCGCAGATCCTCTTCCGGCTCAACGACGAGGGGCGCAGCAGCCTGATCACCGCCTCGATCGACCCGCGGGAACTGACCGATGTCAAGTGGTTCCGGATGAAACTGACGTTCGACCTGGAGCGAGATTCAATCGGGCTTGCAATCAATAACCGCACGTTCGGGGCTTCGGGTGTCGCCATGAGCGACCGCTGTCGTCCGGCGGTGGTTTTCGGACGCAGCGACCACATCATCGACGTCCCGTCGTTTGCCATCCGCAACCTCTCCATCGGTGACACCCGCCGCATGTTCTTCGCCCTTTCGGAGAGCCGCGGGGAGGTGGTTCACGATGAGCGGGGTCGGGCCGTCGGTCGGGCCGTCTGTCCCCTGTGGCTCATCAACGACGCCTATCATTGGCGGTTCCTGGCATCGTTCTCCTCTTCGGGCGTGGCCGGTGCGAACTACAACCCCCGCAACAAGAGTTTTACTATTTCAATCGGGATACGCTTTTCATCTACGACATCCGTACCGGCCAGACGCGGCAGCAGCTCTTTTCGGAACGGTGCCCTGTCGATCTGAAGCTCGGTACGAATTTCATCGACCCGGGTCGCGGCCAGCTTTATGCCTATGAAGTCTATACGGAAAACGATCCGGCCTCCCCGGAGGGGGAGTGCTCGGTGGCGAGCCTCGACCTGAATACCGGTTGGTGGAGCCGCGAGAGCTCGGCCCGTCTGCCGATGCAGCTGCACCATCACGGAGCCTGGTTCGATGCCGAGAAGGGGCAGTACACGCTTTTCGGCGGCTTCGGCAACATGCGCTACAGCAAGTCGTTCTATGCCTACGACCTCAATACGCACGAGTGGTCCGTGCTGGATGGCTTCGGCGGTGATTCGCTCTGCCCGCGCTATTTTTCGTCGGTGGGCTACAGCCGCAGCCACGATGCCGTCTATATCTTCGGCGGCATGGGCAACGAGTCGGGCGAGCAGGTTGTCGGCCGTTACTACTTTTACGACCTTCACCGTGTGGACCTGGCCACACGCCGCATTCGCAAACTCTGGGAGCTGCCCTGGGAGGGCGACAACGTGGTCCCGGTCCGCAGCATGGTGATTCCCGATCCGTCGGCATTCTATACGCTGTGCTATCCCGAGATCTATTCGGACTCCTATCTGCGGCTGTACCGTTTTTCCATCGACGACGGCACCTGTGAGATCCTGGGCGACTCGATCCCGATCCGTTCGGACAAGATCACGACCAATGCCAACCTCTACTATGACGCTTCGCTCCACAGCCTCTACGCTGCCGTGCAGGAGTTCGACGACGATATCCGTTCGCGTCTGAAGATCTATGTGCTGAGTTTTCCTCCGATTACGGCCGAAGAGCTGGATGCGCTCTCCGAGGAACGGCGAGGTGCTACGGTGTGGGTCGTTGCGGCGGGAGCGCTGTGCCTGCTGATCGGCGGGTGTGTGTGGTACAGAATGCGCCGCAGGGCACTTCTTCGCTCGGGAACCGGTTCCGGCTCCGGTTTGCCCGCGGATGCCGCACCTGAAAACCCGGCGGGGCCGAATTCGGTCTGCCTGTTCGGCGATTTCACGGTCTACGACCGCCGCAACCGCGATATTACCTACCTGTTCAGCGTGCGGCTCAAGCAGATGTTCTGTCTTGTCCTGCAGTACAGCGACGGAGAGGGAATCCCTTCGCCGAAACTGAGCAGCCTGATGTGGCCCGACCGTCCCGAGTCGAAGACCAAGAACATCCGGGGCGTGACCCTGAACCACCTGCGCAAGATTCTCAACGAGATCGACGGAGTCGAACTGCTCTACAGCAAGGGGTGCTTCCGGATCGTGCAGACGCCGCCGTTCTATTGCGACTATACGCGCTGCTTCGAGTTGCTGGAGTCTTCGGGCGGAGGTGAGCGCCGCGAGGAGCTGGTCCGCATCCTTTCGCGCGGCAAGTTCCTTAAATCGGCCGACCAGCCGATCTTCGACTCGTTCAAGGCCGACCTCGAACGGCGCCTCGAACCGTCGCTCACGGCCGAACTGACCCAGGCCTTCGATGAGGAGGATTATGCCTCGGCCTGCAGCCTGGCCGATGCGGTGTTCCACATCGACCCGCTGAACGAGCTGGCCCTCTCGTGTCTGATCCGCTCCCTGCTGCGATTGAAGAAGACCGACGAGGCCCGTCGCCGCTATCAGGCCTACGTTTCCGAGTACGGGGCCGTGAACGGATGCGACTATCCGGTTCCCTTCAAGAGCTTCTGAGTCTGTGCACGGCGGCCGGAGCCGTGTGCCGTTCTCGAAATCCCTTGCGGGCTTTTTTCTTCGATAATTTCGGGGCTTCTCTTTCGTATTCCAATTAAAATGCTTAATTTTGCGAGCAACAAAAATCCACGTTCATTATGTCTTTTATCAATGAAAGGGTTCAGCCCGAAGGACTTACGTTCGACGATGTGCTGCTTGTACCCGCCTATTCGGAAGTGTTGCCGCGAGAGGTCGATGTCCGCACCCGCTTTTCGCGAAATATCAAACTCAACATCCCCATCGTCTCCGCCGCGATGGATACCGTGACGGAGGCTCCGTTGGCCATCGCTCTGGCGCGTGAAGGCGGCATCGGTGTGATCCACAAGAACATGTCCATCGCCGAGCAGGCTGCGCAGGTGCGCCGGGTGAAGCGTGCCGAGAACGGCATGATCTACGATCCGGTGACCATCTCGAAGGACAACACCGTGGGCGATGCCCTGAATCTGATGAAGGAGAACAAGATCGGAGGTATTCCGGTCGTGGATGCCGACCGTCGGCTGATCGGTATCGTTACGAACCGCGACCTGCGCTTCCAGCGCGACATGTCGCGCCTGATCGCCGAGGTGATGACCCCGGGCGACCGGCTCATCACCACGCATCGCACCGATCTGGCCAACGCCTCGGAGGTGCTGCTCAACAACAAGATCGAAAAGCTGCCCGTCGTGGACGACGAAGGCCACCTCGTGGGGCTCATCACCTATAAGGATATTACGAAGGTGCAGGACCATCCCAACGCCTCGAAGGACGACAAGGGCCGTCTGCGCGTGGCTGCCGGAGTGGGTATCACGGCCGACGCCATGGAGCGTGTCGCCGCACTCATTGCCGAGGATGTCGATGCCGTGGTGCTGGATTCGGCACACGGCCATTCGCGCAACATCGTCAAGACGCTGCGCGAGATCAAGGCCAAGTATCCGTCGCTCGACGTCGTCGTGGGCAACATCGCCACGGCCGAGGCTGCAAAGTTCCTCATCGAGGCGGGTGCCGACGGCATCAAGGTCGGCATCGGCCCGGGCTCGATCTGCACGACGCGCATCATCGCCGGTGTGGGCGTCCCGCAGCTCTCGGCGATCTATGCCGCCGCCAAGGCCGCCGAAGGTTCGGGTGTCCCGGTGATCGCCGACGGCGGACTGCGCTATTCGGGCGATATCGTCAAGGCACTGGCTGCGGGCGGCGACTGCGTGATGATCGGTTCGATGTTCGCCGGTACGGAGGAGGCTCCGGGCGACACGATCATCTACAACGGCCGCAAGTTCAAGGCCTACCGCGGCATGGGTTCGATCGACGCCATGAAGGCGGGGTCGGCCGACCGTTATTTCCAGAAGGGCTGCGAGGGCAACATCAACAAACTCGTTCCCGAGGGCATCGTGGCCCGCGTGCCGTTCAAGGGTGCGTTGAGCGAGACGGTCTACCAGCTCATCGGCGGCCTGCGCTCGGGCATGGGCTACTGCGGAGCCAAGGATATCCGGACGCTCCAGAAAGCTCAGTTCATCCGCATCACCTCTTCGGGCATGCACGAGAGCCATCCGCACGACGTGACGATCACGAGCGAGGCTCCGAACTACTCGAGCGAGCGATAGGAAATGAAACCGGAAATAGCAGCCTGCGGACTCTTTTGCGAAGCCTGCCGGGCTTATGCGAAGGGGCGGTGCCCGGGATGCCGTGCGAATGAAAAGGCGGCATGGTGCAAAGTCCGGGCCTGTTGCCTTGAACATGGCTGGCAGAGTTGTGCCGAATGTACGTTGATGCCGCTGCCGGAATGCCGGAAATTCAACAGCTTCGTCGGAAAGGTTTTCGGCGTGATTTTCTGCTCCGACCGCAGGGGTTGCATCGAGCGGATCCGGGAAGTCGGTCCGGAGGCTTTTGCCGCCGAGATGCGCAAGGCTAGCTGTTATAACCGTCCAGTGAAGAACTCATAAAACCTACACAACAGAATGCAGGAAAAAATAGTGATTCTCGACTTCGGGTCGCAGTACACGCAGCTTATTGCGCGGCGTGTGCGTGAGCTGAACGTCTATTGCGAGATCCACCCCTTTAACAAGATTCCGCCGATCGACGCTTCGGTGCGGGGTGTGATCCTCTCGGGCAGCCCCTCTTCGGTGCGCGATGCCCAGGCCCCGACGCCCGACCTCTCGCAGATCAAGGGGCGGTTGCCGCTGCTGGGCGTCTGCTACGGCGCACAGTACCTGGCCCACGCCTTCGGCGGCGAGGTGCAGCCGGCTCCGAGCCGCGAATACGGACGCGCGATGCTCACGGTGAGCGATCCCGAGGATGCGCTCATGAAGGACCTTCCTTCGCCCACGCAGGTGTGGATGTCGCATGGCGATACGATTACGCGGGTCCCCGACTCCTACCGGATCGTTGCCAGCACGGAAGATGTGCGCGTCGCCGCCTTTCACATCGAGGGCGAGCAGACGTGGGGTATCCAGTTTCACCCCGAGGTCTACCATTCGACCGACGGCAAGCAGCTCCTGAAGAACTTCGTCGCAGGCATCTGCGGATGCTCCCAGTCGTGGACCTCGGAGAGTTTCGTCGAGACCACCGTGCGCGAACTGCGCGAGAAGCTGGGCGATGACAAGGTCGTGCTGGGCCTTTCGGGTGGTGTCGATTCCTCGGTGGCCGCCGTCCTGCTGCACAAGGCCATCGGCAAGAACCTCTACTGCATCTTCGTTGATTCGGGCCTGCTGCGCAAGAACGAGTTCGAGGAGGTGCTCGAGTCGTACAAGAACATGGGTCTCAACGTCAAGGGCGTCAAGGCCGGTGCGAAGTTCCTCGGCGACCTGGCTGGGGTTACCGAGCCCGAGAAGAAGCGCAAGATCATCGGCCGCGACTTCGTCGAGGTATTCAATGAGGAGGCCATGCAGATCCGCGACGTGCGGTGGCTGGCGCAGGGTACGATCTATCCCGACGTCATCGAGTCGTGCTCGGTGAACGGACCGTCGGCCACGATCAAGTCGCACCACAATGTGGGCGGCCTTCCCGAGAAGATGAACCTGAAGGTCGTCGAGCCGCTGCGTCTTCTGTTCAAGGACGAGGTGCGCCGCGTGGGCCGCTCGCTGGGTATCTCCGACCAGCTCATCGGCCGCCATCCCTTCCCGGGGCCGGGCCTTGCGATCCGCATCCTGGGCGACATCACGGCCGAGAAGGTGGAGATCCTGCAGAACGTGGACCGGATCTACATCGATGCACTGCGCGCGTGGGGCCTCTACGACAAGGTCTGGCAGGCAGGCGCCATCCTGCTGCCGGTCAAGAGTGTCGGCGTGATGGGCGACGAGCGCACCTACGAGAGTTGCGTGGCTCTGCGTGCCGTGACCTCCACGGACGGCATGACGGCTGACTGGGTGCACCTTCCCTATGAGTTCCTGGCCGATGTCTCGAACGAGATCATCAACAAGGTCCGCGGCGTGAACCGCGTTGTCTACGACATCTCCTCCAAACCGCCCGCCACGATCGAGTGGGAGTAGGGCGACGGAGCCACCTGTTGAAGCCGCATCCCTTGCCGGGGGTGCGGCTTCCCTGTATCCGAAGGGTAAACCCGGCGTGTCCGATTTGCTTTTCAACTCCGGAATGGTTACCTTTGCCGGAGTGAAAACGATCCGGGAATGAACGATTTTGCAGCCATAGATTTCGAAACGGCCAACGGCCAACGCACGAGCGTCTGCTCGGTCGGCGTGGTGGTGGTCCGCGACGGGGAGATCCGGGATACGTTCTACAGCCTGATCCGTCCGCGCCCGAACTTTTACAGCCGTTTTACGACGGCAATCCACGGCCTGACCTACGAGGATACGGTCGATGCCCCCGATTTCGCCGAGGTCTGGGACCAGGTGGCCCCGCGTATCGAGGGCCTTCCGCTCGTGGCACATAATTCGCCCTTCGACGAGGGGTGCCTGCGTGCCGTCTTCAACCTCTATGGAATGCCCTATCCCGATTACCGGTTCTACTGCACCTGCCGGGCTTCGCGCCGGGTCTTCGGGCGGAGCCTTCCCAACCACCAGCTCCACACCGTCTCGGCTGCCTGCGGTTTTGACCTGGAGCACCACCACAACGCCCTGGCCGATGCCGAGGCCTGTGCCCGGATTGCACTCCGGATCCTCTGATCCATTCCGGTGCGACGATACGGAAGTCCCCGGAAGTTCCCATGCAGGAACTTCCGGGGACTTCTCTTTTTTCGAGCGGCGCCTGCCTGCGGCCGACCGGATCGCCGGCTGCAGCGGTCTTTCCGGTCAGAGCCCGAGCTCGAGCTGGAATCGGATCTCCCAGCGGTTGTAGTCGGGCGTTGCCGATTCGCTGCGGTAGTTGTACGAGGCGTCGGCCTGTACCTTCAGGCTGTGGCCGATGATGTAGCGCGTCACGCCGATCGTGGTCTGGTTCCAGTTTCTGTACCCGGCCAGCGGCTGTACCCGGCTGTCGGGAAAGAGCGTCGAGTTGCGCAGGGCGATCTCCCATTTGCCGTTGAACAGGTAGCTGGTCTGCAGGTTGAGGCCGCACCCGTCGTAGATGAAAGCGTTGCGGTCGGTGTCGAAAAGGGGGTCGCTGCTCGTACGCCCCATGAAATCGGTATAGAATGCCCAGCCGCGGTACTTGAGGATGAAGTCCACGAAATAGGAGTTGATGTCGCGGGTTTCTCCCTCGGGCATCATGGCTCCGCGCTGTCCCTGGAAACGGGAGGCGTTGTCGTTGAACGACCAGGCCCCGGCCAGAAGGATGCGAACCTGCTCCTCGTAGTCGAAGTCGCCCTCCAGCAGGTCTCCCTTCGCACCGAACCGGCCGAGCGGGTAGAGCTCCAGACGCCCCGTGTAGGCGAGGCCTCCATCCGTTGAATTTCCCCAGTTGCGGCCTTCACCGAGCGTAACGGAACCCTTGGCCGAGAGGTTGAACCCGTCGCCTTCGCCGAGGTTGTATTCTCCGAAGAACCCGAAGTCGCGGTCGAGGTTGAACTGGCTGTTCACGATGCTGCGGTCTACGAACTGCAGGGCGCTTGACGAGTTGATCCGGGCGCGGTTGGCCTTGATCTTGGTCTGTCCGAATCCAATGTTCCACCGGGCGTTGGGAACATAGTAGACGATGGCGTCGCGGATGATGTTCGTGTTGCCGTTGGGCAGTGTTTCGGCATCGTATCCGGTGAATCCGAGCTGGATCGAGTAGACCAGTTTGGGCGAATAGATGTATCCGTCGAAGCGAAGCCGGAGCCGCTTGACGCGGGCTTCGGTTTCGGTGAGCGAGAAATCGCGGTCGAACGAGAGGGCCACGAGGTTCTGCATGCGGAAACGCATCGTCAGCTCGAACCAGTCGTTTCGGGGACGGAACGTGATTCCCTTTCCGACCTCGAGGTTCGGCATGTTGCGCAGCCGGGCAAGCAACATCTCGTCGTCGGCCAGCGAGTCGGTTATGGAAAACTGGGTGCGGTGGAAAAATGATTGTTCGGGATTTTGGCGGAGCGCCTCCGTTTTTTCCTGCGCCAGGATGCGGGTGCAGCCGAGCAGGAGAAGCGACAGAACGGCGAGTTTTCTCATTCTCATCTGTTTTCTGGGTGTTTCTTACACATGCAATTGTGGTGCAAAGTTGGTGACGAAATCTGAAATGACCATGAAATGGATGTGACAAAGGTGTTAAAAAAACCGATGTCGCCGGAGTGGGAGGGCTGAGCGTTTGCTACTTTTCGCCTTTCGGCCCGGCCTTGACTACCAGCAGTTCCTTCCAGTCGGTCGTATAGCGGGGCGAGAGGTGTTCGCGGTTCATGCGGAAGGGTTCGGTGCCCTGTGCCGCGACGACGAGTGTCCCCCGGCCGCAGTCCTTGTTCACCGAGTCGAGCACGGCCATCAGCCGGGCGTGCTTCTCGTGCGAGTCCGGCGTAAAGAGCGAGCCCTGCAACCCCGATCGGGGTGCGGTCTGCGAGAGGATCACGCCCGCCTTCTTGTAGCCATAACCCGGCTGGAAGACCTGCCGCAGGGCAATGCGGGCCTGCCGCACGATCTCCAGCGTGCTGTCGGTCGGTTCGGGCAGCAGCTGCAGGCTTGTTTCGTAACGCTGGGGCTGGTCCTCGCGGTGGCGGTTGGTGAAGAGGTAGCAATGCACCTCACGACAGACCGACCCTTCGCCGCGCAGTTTCTCGGCGCACATCGAGGCGAACTCGGCGACGATCGGGTCCAGCTCCTCCAGCGTATGGATCTCGTGCGGAAAGGAGCGCGAGAGGGTGATCTGCTGCTTGCGGGGAGGCATATGTTCGAAACTGATGCACTCCATCCCCTGCAGCTCGTTCCACGTCCGCAGCCCCACGACCCCCATGCGGGCCCGTACCCACTCCTGCGGCAACTCGACAAACTGCTGTGCCGTGCGGAGCCCCATGCGGTCGAACATCCGCCCGTAGCGACGGCCGATGCCCCAGACATCCAGCAGAGGGAATTTCCGCAGCACCTTCGTGATATCCTCCGGTCGGTGCATGTAGCAGCAGCCGTTGAGCCGGGGATACTGCTTGGCCAGCTTCGAGGCGATCTTGGCCAGCGTCTTGGTCGGGGCGATGCCGATGCTGACCGGAATCCCGACGTTGCGACGGATCGTGCGGCCGATCGAACGTCCCAACTCGTCGAGCGGCTCGGCCATGCCCCGCAGGTCGAAGAAGGCCTCGTCGATCGAGTAGACCTCGATGCCGGGCACCAGCGAGCGGAGCGTCGCCATCACGCGGCGCGACAGGTCGCCGTACAATGCGAAGTTGGCAGAAAAAACCGTGACCAGCCCGCGGTCGATGAGCGGCCGGATCTGGTAGAAGGGCTGCCCCATGTCGATGCCGAGGGCCTTGGCCTCGTTCGAACGGGCGATGATGCAGCCGTCGTTGTTCGAGAGCACCACGACGGGGCGTCCCACCAGATCGGGCCGGAAGAGTCGCTCGCAGGAGGCGTAGAAGTTGTTGCAGTCGCAGAGCCCGTACATGGTTGCCTATTTGAAGGTTTTGATGACATGGCGTACGACACCCCAGATCTGGAAGTCGTTGGCAGCATCGACGCGGATCGGGCTGTATTTCGGATTCGAGGGCATCAGCCAGGCGCAACCCTTCTCGAGACGCACGCGTTTGACCGTAAATTCGCCGTCGACGTAGCAGACGGCGATGCAGCCGTCATAAGGGGCCACCGAGCGATCGACGACGAGCAGGTCGCCATCGCTGATGCCGTCGCCGGCCATGCTGTCGCCCGAGACCCGCACGAAGAAGGTCGAGGCCGGGTTGTGCACCAGTTCGCGGTTCAGGTCGAGCGGCGAGTCGAGAAAGTCGTCGGCCGGAGACGGAAATCCGGCCTTGACGGCTCCTCCGGCAACCGGAAGTTCCTGCCGCGTGGAGAGGTCCGGAGCATGGAAGGTTATGGTGTTATGCTTCTTGTCCATATCGTATGCCGGGAGTTGATTTTTGGAGAAGAATCATCATGCGGAATTCCGATAATTGGTTTTCTGATTTCGTCGTGTGAATTTATGTTGATCGAAATAAAAACCCCTGTAAATTAGCAATTTACAGGGGTTGCAATCTTTTGCGTTGTTCCTTGGCGGAGAGAACGATAACTGAACCTATGTTGTAATCGCCAATATGTCAACGTGTTAAGATTGTAAAATTTTTTAGATACACCGAATAGGCCACAATCTTTTTTCGCTGTTTCCCCTTGTATTCACTTGGTTGTTACAAAGTTACGAAAAATTTCCTGATTTTGCAACCGAATTGGAAACGAACCTGCGGATTTTTTTATCGTTTTTGTGGGTGTTATGATGTGTCTAAATGTCAATAAATCAATATTCTAGTTTGATGTTTGAATCTGGTGTCCAATCTGATATTTCCAGTTCTTGTAACATCCCCGGAAGGTGACACGGCGGTTCAGTAGGGGATTCGGAAATAGTCGAGCAGAGCCTTGTAGTTGTCCTGCGCCGTGAGGCAGGTATCGCGCAGATATTCGCGCACGGCTGGCCACTGTTGCAGACCGCGGTAGTAGAACATCTTGAGATCGTCGGAGATGATGAAGGGAACGATGCCGGCCGCCAGACACTCCTTGAACATCACGAGTCGTCCGACACGGCCGTTGCCATCCTGAAATGGGTGGATGCATTCGAAACGCTGGTGCAGGTCGAGGATATCGTCGAGTGTCTTGTGCCGCCGGACGTTATACTCCGTCAGGAGTCGCTTCATCTCGCGGTGTACCTCTTCGGGAGGCGTGGTCTCCATGCCGCCGACCTCATTGGGCAGACGCTTGTAGTCGCCCACGGCAAACCACTCCTTTCGGCTGTCCGACGTACCGGACTTGAGTTGTGCGTGCAGTTCCTTGATGAAGGCTTCGGTGAGCGGCTCCCCGGCCCGGTCGATAATCGTGTCGATGCAGCGGAAGTGGTTCGTGGTTTCGAGAATATCGTCCACACGCAGCGTCTCGCCCTCGACGCCCACCGTGTCGGTCTCGAAGATATGGCGCGTCTGGTCGTGGGTCAGCCGGCTGCCCTCGATGTGGTTTGAGTTGTAGGTGAGGTCGATCTGCGTGCGGTGGTAGATGCCGCCCTTGAGACGCATGGCCTTCTGCTCGCGCAGTACCTCCAACAGCGGCATGATATATCCCGTGCGAGGTTTACGTCGTGGCAATGTGGCATCCGCCGGGATGTTCCAGGTCTTGCCCGTAAGAAAGGCACCCTCAATCTTTCCCGAGGCGCAGTAGTTGCGGACGGTACGCTCCGCGATGCCGTGCTTTGCGGCGAATGCCGCGACTGAAATGTACTCCATAACCGAACGTCGTATCGGCAAGTTAAAAGGCCGATTTCCGATCCAAATATAACGATTTTTGCCGATACCGGCAAATTATAGAAGTTTTGGCCCAGCTCTCTGATGGACTGCCGGAGGCAAGCGTTGTCCGGGTTTCGGATCTGGAAAAACATATAATTGATTCAAACACTGATAAACGAGTCCCGGGGTTGTCCCATTTTTGCCGTGGAAACCTAACCCGATATAGATGGAAAATCAACACACGGATGACCTGTCCCGCATTCTGCGGACGGTCGAAGAGATCCTCGAGATCGTACACTTCATGAAGGATCACCGGAGCCAGCTCGAAGGCGATCCGATCCTCGATTTTGCGGAGGTCTGCCAGTTACTCCGCCAGAGCGAACGCCAGGTGCGCCGCTTTCGTGAACAGGGGCTGCTCGTCGGCTTCAACATCGGCGCCCGGCGCATGTACCTGCTCTCCGAGGTGCAGGAGTTCATCCGTAAGATGCGCCGCCGCGGAAAACTCGAATCGTTGAATCAATAAATCTGTTACTCATGGAAACCAAACAAAATCCCCGCATCTATCGGCTTGTCCCCTCCGAACAGCTCGAACGCCTCATCAAGACGAATTTCCTTTTGAGCAAGGGCTTGCTGCTTTTTGAATACCTGTGCAGTCAAAGCGAAGAGCCGCTCTTCCTGACGGCCGATGCGGCCTGCGAAGTCCTCGACATTCGCCCTGAAACGCTGACCCGTTACCGTCAAAAACGGCTGATCCGCCCCAAGATCTATCGACGGCAATTCCTGTACAGCGCCTATGATCTGCTGATGCTCGTTTACCGGATCAACCAGCGCAATCTGCAGAATGCACTGCGGCGTACTCCCCGGATTGTGGTTGGACCGGATGAGCAAAGAGTTTGACAGTGGGGTAGAAGGTTATTCCACAAGTGCCGATCTCGGGCCAAGATAGCGGCGTGCCTGCACCTCAAAGTCCCTTTTCGCACGATCTCCACCCGTCCGGGTCGTATCGTCCGAAAAGAGCCTCCGGTTGGTCCCGCCGCTGTGTGTCGGCCCGTGGCCGGCACCTTCTTTCCTAAATGGAGCCGGTCCATGGACCATATGTCAAACTTCAAAATGGATTTGGTATGATTGACCTTCAGAAACACATCTGGGAAGGCTGGACCGTTGGAGATTTTGTCGAGCGTTTGGCTCCCGAGTTGGATCGTATTATGTCGGGATGCAGCTGGCGCCGACCCTTTACCACGAAGCAGGAACTCGCCACGTGGTGCCGGGAGAATCAGCCCTATTACAAAAAGCACATTCCGGGAGTTGTTGCCTATTTTGCCCGGAGGTATCGTTTACGTTGACAGCAGCAGGAGATGATTTACTACCATCGCTTTTATGTCGAGAGCCTGTATCCTGAGAACCGGCGGAGGATTCTCCGTTGGTTGTTTCGTACTTTTAGTATCTACTTGTGTGAAGCGACGCCAGCTGGTTATAAGGGCCGGTTTTACACGCACAATGTCCGCTTCCCGAAAGCCGCTTTCCGTGATTTGACCTTCAGTCTTCGAGGCGACCGCTCGTTATGTATGTGGATCATCTCGTATGACTTGCACACGCTCTATCTTGAGCGGAATATTTACGCATATGAAAAGTGGCATACCTCTTCCCTCTAAAAATATATTTTGGGAGGCAGCTATGAATTTTATTCATGCCCTATTGGAGGAATTTTGACTAATTATTTTGTCGGTTTTTAGTTTTTTTGACGAGAACGATTATCTTCGATTTAGCTTTAGTGTTTCATGCTATTTAGATATAATCATTTGAACGGAAGATAAGGATTATACTAAAAAGATTTTTCTTTATAATATTTTAAGTAAGTGCGTTGTATTAATTATATTTGTAGATATAATTACTATAATGTTGGCGTATATGAATGTCATAAATAATAGACAAGATGAAACCTATAAGATAAGAACAATCCTAAATGACCATAAAACAACAACTGCATTTTTAATTGGGAATGGCATTCATTACCAATATAGAGATTGCAATATACCTTGGAAACAATTATTGAAGGATTTATGGGTGGAGTATACGGGAGATCAGTGTGAGATACCAAAAGGTATATCGTTCACAGAATTTTATGATATAATAGAATTAATAGCACTGAAACCTAATATTATTTCGCTCACGGATAGTCTGAAAGAAATTGCGAAAGGAATAAAAAATACCCCCAAGGATATGTCTATTGTGAAAAGGGTATTGAATCTTGTGGTTAAATCATCTTCTGCGAAACTAGATATAAATGCTTTAGTAAATAATGAGCAATTTAAGAATGTCAACAGAAAATTTGCTGCTAATTGTAGAGACTTTTGTGAGCGTAATTATGAAAATACAAGTGCTTTGTCGGATCTAGATTGTATGCTAATTACCATGGAGTTATGTACTAATGGCGCAAAACAGCAAGTGTTGAAAAATTTGATAAAAAAGGATGTTGCAGGTAAGTTTCCAGACAAGCAAAAATATAATTTGAGGAATTTGATCGAAAAAATTAAAGAATTTAAGGCGCCTATTCTTACAACGAATTTTGATATATACATGGGAAAGTCTGTAAATGCCGAAAGACGTATATTATCTTCAAACGGTAATCAATATAAGTTTACTGATTTTTATCCTTGGAATGTATATTACGGTACTGAGAAGCTAGATAATCCTTTAGATGGCTTTGGAGTTTGGCATATTAATGGGTTGACAGATTATCCAAGAAGTATTAGATTGGGGTTAAGTGATTATATGGGATGCGTAGAGCGGGCTCGTAGAATGATACAAAGTGATGGATTCAATGAGTTATTCGACGGAAAGAATCAGAATAATTGGATAGGCAACAATACTTGGCTACATATCATATTTAATAAGGATTTATTCATTTTTGGTCTTGCTCTTGAAGAAAACGAGGTATTTTTGAGATGGTTACTAATTCAACGTGCTAAATATAGTCAAATGTATAATATAAGACTAAAAGGATGGTATATAGGAGATAATATTTCTCCAGGTAAAAAATTTTTCCTTGAACAATTGGGTTTTGATGTTATCGAAATCTCTGATTACAATAATTTGTATCAAACCTTTGCTTTGGTATAGGATGTCTAAATGATGCCATCGGTTTGCTTTTCTATTCCTCCTGTTGCCAAAATCTTTTCTGACATTGTAGTCTTATTGTGCTGAAATTAATCGATCTGATAGGAATCAGATATTTGCAGTTGGAGAAATGATAGAATTTTACCATTTAACATTAAAACGGCTTTATGAAATCAGTTATATTAGATTATGCAGTAGAAAGAAAAGGTGAGAGACAAGTTGTTTATCAATATGATTTTGCAGAATCTTTAAATGTTATTACTATTGGTAATAAAAGAATTGCATTTATAGATTCTACAAACATTGATATGTCTTTGCAGACAAAAACCAGAGTTATAAATGAACGAGATGATAATGATTCTATTATAGAATTACAGACAAAAACAAAAGTCGCTCGAGAACAAGACGATAATTTTAATTTTCTTTTGGAATTAAATACAAAAACTTTTACAGCAAGAGAACAGGATGACCAAGGTTTTGATTATAACTAATAAGAATGATTTAACATCAGATTTTATTGTTAAACGGTTAAAGGAGAAAAATCTTTTCTTTTATAGATTTAACACAGAGGAAATTTCCAAAAGTTGCTTCTTGACCTTTGATTTTCAGAAAGATTCATTTATACTTACGGATACTATAATCTGCAAACAATTTGATCTCAAAGAATTTACTTCTGTCTATTTTAGAAGGCCAGAACTTCCAAAAATAAGTATTGAGGATGCAAGTAATGGAGAAATACTATTCCTTAAAAATGAATTCTATTATACATTAGAAGGGCTCTACAAAATATTGAAAGATTCATATTGGGTAAATCCAATATTTGCAATCAGAGAAGCTGAAAATAAAATATATCAGCTAGAACTTGCGAAAGCAATTGGTTTCACTATTCCTGATAGCATTATAACAAATGTTTACAAAGATTCAGTGGAGTTTTATAACCGGAATCATGCAGATTGTATTGTAAAACCAATAAAATCAGGGCTTATCGAAGATGAAAGTGTACCTAAAGTCGTATTTACTAATAAGCTGAGAGGAAATCTTCAAAAAGGCCAAATCGAATTTTCTCCGAATTTTTTTCAGGCGCATATAGAGAAATTATATGATGTAAGGGTAACAATGGTTGGAGAGAAAGCATTTGCTGTATTGATTGATTCTCAACATAATAACGATACATTGGTTGATTGGCGTAAAGGAGAACATGTATTAAATCATATTAAAATAAAGTTACCCGATGCGATTTTAAACCAATGCATATCTTTACTTAAAATACTCAATCTTCGATTTGGTGCCATAGATTTTATATTGGATAAAAATGGCAATTATATTTTTTTAGAAATTAATCCCAATGGGCAGTGGGCATGGATAGAAAAACAAACTGGATATGAAATATCGAATGAAATAACAAACCTTCTTGAGTATGAGTGTTTTTAAACAAGTTCGAGAATTTTTCTGGCCTTTACTAGAAAAGGGAGAACCACCTAAATTTGAAGAACTGACTAAAGATAAGATATTAGTCAATAATTCATTTTTACCTGAAACTTTTAGATATACGTTAGATTGTTATAATAGGGAAGAAGAAAGGAGAAAAGGAATTGAAAGCAAATCCTCGTTATTTATAGGAACGATAAGTGTTGTTACCTCTGTAGTTCTTGGTGTTGCTTCTATTCTTGTAAGGGGAAACGATTTTGATATAACAGTATCAATTTTGGTATTTCTTCTTTTTATTTTAACGCTCTACATGTCTAGAACTGTATGGTTTTCTATAAAGGCTTTAGAACGAAAGAACTATTATTCTATCTCTGTGAACGATTTTCTCATCAAAAGTGCTAAAGACGAATATTATATAGATTTGATTGTTAGAATTGCTAATAAGATAGAGAGAAATGCCATAACTATTAACAATAAAGTGGATAATATGACAATGGCTCAAGAATATTTTAAAAGGGCGATTGTTGTTGTAGCATTGTGTTCATTTGTTATTCTAATATTATTTCTTTCTAAATTGGGAATAAATTTCTTAGCATCTGTAAAAGGTGCTATATTCCAATTGAATATCAACCTTTGGGGTATCATACTGCTCTATGTTCTGTCGATAATATCTCTCATTTTAAGTATAATTGCAATTATCAAAAAGAGAAAATGAAATAAGACCTGTTTACTTGGTCCCTTTATTTTCATTTATCTTTTTGGAAAATAGATTCTTTTGAGCAAATCTCATTGATAAAATCTCAAAATATGAGGCTAAATAGGTCAGCCTTGGGTAACCTTTATTGTTTAAATCTCTATAAAGGAATGCAAATACATTTCCAATTTGCTACGCGTATGATTGTTTGATTGTACACATGATTGATTGGCACTTTTTTCTTCCCGGTTGCCGTCGGGGAAGATAGTCATGCGGAAGGCCGCGAGCGGCCCGCCGTCCTCGGACGAAAAATCATCCTCGCCGAGGCTGCGGTATTTTTCGCCGCTCCGACGTCGCCGCATGACTGTGTCTCTTCCCGAGGCAACCGACCGCGTCGGGAATAAGTCCTCATAACATAATTATTCATTGACTATGCAGTCCGTTTGGATAGCATGGTCCCAGAAACGTGAGACACACGGTAAAAACTGTTTGATGTTATGCAGACTTCCAAGGCAGAACCGAAAACAAAGAAGAGCCGGGCCAAAGCATCGAAAGCCGCCACTTCAAATCCGAGTCCCGACGTGCAGGAATCGCAGCAGGCTGCCTCCAATTCCGGGACAGCGGATCAGCAACCGGCTCCGGCCGTTCAACTGTTGGATCTGAACAAGATCGTCAGCAGCACCTACAATCCCCGCAAGGATTTCCGTTCGGAGACCTTGCAGGAACTCGCCGACAGCATCCGTCAGGTCGGGGTTCTGCAACCGATCTGCGTTCGGCCTAAAGAGAGCGGTTTTGAGATTGTCTATGGCGAACGGCGCTATTGGGCCGCAGCTATGGCAGGACTGAAATTCATTCCGGCCCTTGTTCGTGAGTTATCGGATGCCGAAGCCGAGGATGCCGCCATTACGGAGAACCTCCAGCGTGAGGACGTTACACCCCGCGAGGAGGCTGTGGCCTACAAACGGGCACTGGAATCGGGACGTCATACGATCGAAAGCCTGGTCGGGAAGTTCGGGAAATCCGAGGCCTACATCCGCTCCCGATTGAAACTCTGTGATCTGATCGAAGCCCTTGCCGAGCAGCTCGACCGGGAGGAGATTTCGGTTGGTGTTGCCACCGAGATTGCGAAATACGATGCGGCGGTCCAGCAGGAGGTCTACGAGGAGCATTTCTCGGACGGATGCCGCCTGTCGTGGAAGAATGCCCGGATCCGGGAGATTGCCCGGCGGCTCTACGACCGCTACATGACCCGCCTGGACACCTACCGCTTCGACAAGACCGAATGCCACACCTGCCACCACAATACGGCCAACCAAATCCTTTTCAAGGATGAATGTGCGGACGGATGTGCAGGCTGCCAGAACCGGAGCTGCATGATGCGCAAGAACGACGAATACCTCGTGCAGCAGGCCCTGCAGCTGCTGAAGGCGGACCCGCGGACGGCCCTTGCCACGGTGGGCGATACGCCCGATTCGGTGATTGAGCATCTTGAAGAGGAGGGCTACCGGATTCAGGAGCTGGATTACTACCTCGATTACTACGATACGGCCCCCGAGATGCCCGAAGCTCCCCAAGCGGAGTGCTACTCGTCGGAAGAAAACTATGCGGAAGCCGTGAAGCGCTACGAAGCGGCACTGGCCCGGTTTACGGAGCAGACCCGGCAGCTCGAATTTGACGTTACGGAAGGACGTGTCCGCAAATATGCCATCATCGGGATGTTCGACGTGGAGATCCGCTATGAGGATGTTCCGGAAGAGGCGCGGGAAGTCGCGGTCGAGGATGCTGCAGGGGAACGGACGGTTTACGTCACGATGGTTCCTGCCTCTCCGATGGAGAGTCTGCTGCGTCAGGACCACCGAAACCGGCAGCTTTGCTACGAGCATATCACTGCCGACATGAAGACGCTGTTCCGCGAATCGAAAGTCTCGGGCAGCCCGCTGACCGAAGAGGAGCACCAGATGTTCTACTACGCCGTGATCCGACACATGGCGGACGACCGACTACAGCAGTGCGGCATCGAGCCTCAAAATCAATGGCGCGTTACCGAGGAGGAGCGTTTCGCGGCCGCCGGACAACTGACACCCGAACAGCGGGCGGCAATGATCCGCATCTTCCTGCTCGACTTCTTCCGCACGACGGCTCGGGATTACAACTGTACGGACCAGGAGGTGGACACACGCCTGATGTGCCGATTCGCCGATTTGAATTTCGAAGCCCAAAGCCGGACCCTGCAGGAGAAGTACCTGGCAACCTACGAACGACGCCGGACGAAGCTGCAGGAGCAGATCGACGACCTGAAGGCGCAGGAGGAGGCCCGGGCTTTGGCCGAATCCCGGGAATCGAGTTCAGTTTCCATTCCCGAAGAACTCCCCGAGGAACCGGAGGCGACACCCGACACGGAGATTCCGACACCGCCTGCCGAGCCGCTGATTATCCCGGCCGATCCGGAGTTCGGCCCGAACGAAACGGCAGAATCGCTGGCCGCCTGATCCAAGTAAAACCGACGGAGCAATCAAACGATTGCTCCGTCTTTCATTTCCAATCTGTTTTCAATCCCATCCAGCCATGAAAAACCAGAATCTGATAGATGCCATAGCACCCCGACTGACGGAGCTAATGATCCAGCGTATCGAACACCTCGAAACCGACTGGCAGAAACCGTGGATCACGGACCTCGCGCACGGTCTTCCCCGCAACCTGCGCGGCACGCCCTACCGGGCCGGGAATATTCTGATGCTGCTCTTCCTTTCGGGGATTGCCGGCTACCAAACGCCGATCTTCATGACCTTCCGGCAGGCCAAGGAGGAGGGGCTGAATATCCTCAAGGGCTCCCTGTCGTTCCCGGTCTACTTTTGGAAGATCTGCATCCGCCACAAGGAGACCCGCCGCAAGATCGACCTCGAGGAGTACCGCCAGCTTCCGAAGGAGGCCCGCAAACAGTATGAGGTCATTCCCATCATACGCTACTATTCGGTTTTCAACCTCGACCAAACAGATATGCAAGAGAAGCAACCGGAACGCTATGCGGCGCTGACAGCCCGTGCCGAGCGGAAGGATTACTCCGACGGCATGGTCTGCGAGCCGATTGACCGGATGGTCGAGCAGCAGGCGTGGCTCTGCCCGATCGAACTCCGTTACGGCGACCGGGCTTACTACACGCGCCTGCACGATCGGGTTGTCTGCCCGCTCAAGGAGCAGTTCCCGAAGGGCGAAGCCTTCTACGGGACGCTGCTGCACGAGATCGCTCACAGTACGGGCCATGCCGAGCGTCTGAACCGCACGATGGGGACCAGCTTTGGCGACGAAGAGTATGCCCGCGAAGAGTTGGTTGCGGAGCTGACCTCGGCACTGTGCGGTGCCATGGCTGGCTTTGCCACGACGCCCCGCGAGGAGAATGCCGCCTATCTCAAAGGGTGGCTTTCGCAATTGCGCCGGGAACCTGCCTACTTGTTCGATATTCTGGTCGATGTTAACCGGGCCACCCGAATGATCTTCGACCATCTGGAGGCCGGGACTGACGAAATCGCGGACGAGGAGACCGAAGTTCCGGCAGCATAAATTCTTGTTGTCATTTGTTGAATCTTGCCGCAGTCTTCGGGCTGTGGCTTAATCTTTTCAAACCATGAAAACCACCCATCCAATCTATGATGTCTACTTCCGCATCGAGGCGGGCTATAACGACGGCCGTATGTCGCACGAACAGCACAACCGGTTCTACACGGAGATTCGTACGCTCTTCTCCCGTGCAGGTTTTACGATCCTGGAGAATCCGCCGGGTTGTCCCTCCTTCCAGTTGGGAACGACCCGCCTCTGTTGCCACCCGACAGAGCTTTCCGGCCCGATCGAGGAACCGCATATCGCCCTTGTCGAAAGAGTTCTGCGACAGGGAACTTCGTTTCAATATCAGACAACGGACCGCTACGACCGACTCTATGACTTTACCGTCGAGGAGGAGTTGGCCTACTACCGACAGCACTATTCCGAACAACTTTTTCTTGAGGCTTTCCGTACCTCAGACCCTTCGAAATACCACCTTCGGGACGAGGTTCTCGAGGAGCTGGTGCGGCAACTGATGGTGCACACCGTTCGCGCACCGCTGGGCTGTTCGTTCGATTCGCCATGTGTGCACTTCGTTCGGGAGACCTACGCCTCGCTGGTTCAACGGGGCCTGCTTGTTGATGTCCAGCGCCGGAAACCTTATGGAACCATGACTTATTGTCGAACCAAATAACTAAATATCATAAGATATAGAGTAAAAATGTTATTTTTGTACAAATAGTTTTTTGAAGGTTATGTAACACGTAGAAGTATATTTAGTAAGATATCTCTATTGATAGTAGTTAACTACTATTAATGAGCGAAAGACCGATGTTCATTACTAATACATGGCTTTTTAACATCATAATGCGATAAGCATAAAAATCAATATGTGTAAGAATTAGTTATATTTCAGATAAAGAAGAAATGCGATATGTATATTAAGGAGATTAAAATTTCAAACTTCCGTAACTTCAAGGATGCTTTGGTGCCCTTCCATGAAGGAGTTAATGTCATAATAGGGCATAATAATACGGGCAAAAGTAATCTGCTCCGTGCAATAGGGCTAGTGCTTGGCTATAGTGACGGTCATAGGTTGGGTACAAGTGATTTATTTTATGAGACAGATGTGACAACGCTTAAACAGCAGTCCCCGCGTATCCAAATAACTCTAGTCTTCCATAGAAGTGAGGGTGAAGCCTTAGATTCTGCAGAAATGGCGCTATTCTCCGGTATGATGACAGATCCTACATTAAGCGAAGAGGCAGAATTAAGATACGAGTTTAAATTGGCTGATGCACAAGAGGCTGACTATAAGACAGATGTTGCTAGTGCAACTACAGCTAAGGAAATATGGAAAATCATAGATCATGACTACATCAGACTCTATAGAAGCAGTCGCTCTGGAGGTAATCCGGAGGCAGGTATTAGCGTCGGTGATGTTCTGGGATATATTGACTTCCAGTTCCTTGATGCCATTCGTGATGTTAGTCACGACTTATACGCCGGGTATAATCCTCTTCTTAGGGATGTGCTGAATTTCTTCATTGATTACTCGGTTAAAAATGATGCCACAAAGACAGAAGATGAGATAAGGGAACTATTGAAAGCTCTAAGAGATGATTTTATTCAGCAGTCTGGTCCTCTAATGAGAACTTTACAAGACAGGTTGCAGGATGGTAAAAGTGTATTTCTGAAGTACGCGGTCGATACAGGTGCAACATTCAACGGAGCAGTGCCGGATTTTGATGGAGAAGTTACTGAAAATGAAATGTTTGCAGTGTTGAGAATGATTGTCAAGTATGCTGTTGGTATAGAAGTGCCAGCAACGTATAATGGGCTAGGCTATAACAATCTTATTTATATGTCGCTTTTGCTTGCAAAGATGCAGGCGGACAGCAGCAGCACATATATGAAACGCAATGCCAAGGTTCTCTCGTTTCTTGCCGTAGAGGAATGTGAAGCACACCTACACCCATCTATGCAGTACAAGTTCCTACAGTTTTTGCAGGATAACAATGCTAATGGCCATGTGCGTCAGATATTTATGACTTCACATTCTACTCAAATTGCCTCTGCAGTGAAACTGGATGATCTGATTTGCTTAACTTCACCTGTGTTAGGGCAGATCAATGTTGGCTATCCACGTGTTATTTATAAAGATAATGCTAATGATGTGAAGTCCAAGCAATATGTGCAGAGATTTCTGGATGCGACCAAAGCGGATATGTTCTTTGCCAACAAATTGATATTCGTTGAAGGAGTTGCTGAGGAGTTATTACTCCCAGTCTTTGCTAGATATTTGAATAAGAATCTTACAGATGAGCAAGTTTTAGTGGTGAATATGGGTGGCCGGTATTTCAGTCACTTCCTAAAGTTGTTTGATACGAACAATCCATATACCATCAACAAGAAGATAGTTTGCTTGACAGACATTGATCCCTGCAGAAAAAAGAAGAATGAACCAGACGAGAAATATGAATCTTGCTATCCCTATGAGTACAATATAGATACAGCCAGCTACGACTATATGCATCATGCGGATGCTGAGGTAGCTCAATATGCAGTCCATCCCAACATTAGGTTCTACAGACAAGATGTAACATATGGAAAAACGCTGGAGTATGATATAATGCGAGAGAATCCCGATTGTAAACTGCTGTTGACTGATTCTGTATCCAATACATCAGAAATAAAGGCAATGATGGCAGAGCGGAATCTTAATGCTATGATAGGTGAGTTGAGAAAAAGTGATGCCAATACACGTATCAAGACATCAATAAACGCATCGAATTGGACAGATGAAGAAAAACGGAAAGCCGTACTCGCATCCCGATATTTAAACTCCGTTTCAAAAGGTAGCAATGCGCTGGAACTAAACGTGGCGCTTATGGCTAATCTGGAGAAACCTGAAGCAGAAAGAATAGAGTTCCACGTACCTCAATATATTGCAGACGCATTAACATGGCTATTATCATAACATCAAAACAAACCATACCTATAGACGAGCCGTTTAAAGTAAGTGCTGGACCTGGTGCAGGAAAGACGCATTGGCTGATAAGTCATATCAAGAATGTGGTGTCAAAGAGCCACAAACTTGATGTGGTGAAGAAGGTGGCTTGTATCACCTATACCAATGTGGGTATTGATACCATCACCTCACGTTTGGATATGGGGAATGACGTAGTTGAGGTATGTACTATCCATAGTTTCCTGTATGCTAATGTGGTTAAACCGTATGTCTATTTGGTCGCTAAAGATTTTGGGTTGAAGTTGGATAACCTTGTAGTTGTAGATGAATCTAATTTTAAATCAGAGGGGAATGCTGTAAAAGTATTAAAGCGTATTGGTAAGTCATGGTTTAATACTCAAATCTATCTGAAAGGCTTGACGAGAGCTATGTGGCGTTATGAAAACCATGAGTACAAACATTACAAACCCAATTGTGCGCAGTCTTATAATCTAAATGGTCGCACGTGGTACGCAGGTAATGAATGGTATTTGGAGTTCAAAAGATGGCTATGGAGTGAGGGGTATATGTCTTTTGATGATATTTTGTATTTCTCTTATATTCTGCTTTCGAGATACCCCAATATGTACAAATTAATCAAAGCTAAATATCCATATATTTTCGTCGATGAATTTCAAGATACAATTCCTTTTGTAGTTGACTTCCTGACCCAATTAGGCAATGAAGGGGTTATTGTGGGGGTCGTTGGCGACAAAGCTCAATCAATCTATGGATTTATCGGTGCTACAGTGCAACAGTTTGACAATTTTATGGTACCAGGAATGCAGAAGTATGAGATACGAGGGAATAGGCGTAGTACGAGACAGATAATAGACCTGCTGAATGTCATCAGGACTGATTTTTCGCAAAAATGGCTGAATGGGTTAGAAGGGATGGTGCCAGAATTGCTTGTAGGTGATATGCTTAGTTGTTACCAACAAAGCATAGAAAAAAGTGGAACTGACAACGTACAATCGCTGGCCTTTCAAAACGTACTTGCTAATTCGATGCGTATAAAGAACGGGGCGAGGGAAGCTGAGAAAATATTAGAGACGGATTTTGACAGCAATGCAGAGCGTCAGATGATGGTAAAGACATTGATAAAGGCCGTGGAATATACAAGAATGAATGACCTGCGAAATGCTTGGCATCAGTTAGATATCATCAACCGCGACAGGACACTAACCATTGTGCTTTTAAGACGCTTGCTTAATGGCTATAATGACTACAAAGATGGAAGCTTGATGGATTTCTATAATTTTTTGGTGAATGATTTACATGTCAAAATAGCTCAGATAGAAGACAAGGTAATTGAGGATTTCTACGTGAGCCATACATACGTCGATACTGCCATTGGGGTGAAGTATGGTGATTCCAATGACAAGCATAAGACCATTCATAAATCAAAAGGGGAAGAGTATGATAACGTGTTTATCATTCTGAAAGAGGAAGATGATTTGGGGTTTCTGTTGTCTCCGGATCTGAATGGCAACAATGCGCATCGGGTATATTATGTGGCTGCCAGCCGTGCTATTAAGCGATTGTTTATCAATGTACCTACACTAAGTGTAGAAAATCGACTCAGGTTTCAAGGTAAACCTATTAATATTCCATAAGGGTAAATTGATATATTGCAGGCTACAATAGTAGGTCGTCATTTTCATAGAAATGAATGGTTCCCAGTATAATTGACAAGATCTTTTCATTGTCCGAATCCTTCACGAACGAATGGATATAAACAGTCGGCTGGTTGAACCCACTGTTGAATAATTGAGAAAAGCCACTTCCGAAAGAAGTGGCTTTTTCTTGGCTATGACATGATTCATCCTTACAATGCCTTTGCTCCGAGCAGCTCCTTGCTCGAGATTTCGAGACATTGGTGGCGTGCTCCGTCCTTCTCGGCAATCTCCAGCAGGAGAATCTTGTCCTCCTCGAGAGTCAGTTTCGGGAGGGCGAAGACGATGCGTTGGCGCTGGTGTCCGCGTACAATCGAGGGATCGTTGCAGACCCGCAGCGGTTCGATGATGCGCTGCTGTTGAGCCGTGCGTCTGGCCGCCTTGCGGTCCGCGACGACAAAGCGGCGATAGTCCACCTCGAAGGAGATGTTCGTGTTGTTGGCAATCTGCACATGGAGGTAGATCACGTCGTTGTGGACGTAGATCCCCCGCACCTCGACCTCCACGCCGTATTTCCGGGTGTGGATTCCCTTTACGTCCGCGCGGTTCTGGCGGTATATGTCGCTCAATACGCGCTTCACTGTGGCAGGACGTTCCCGCCCTACCTCACGAAGCAGTACGCGCCCCTCGTCCGCACGGGCAGGCACCGAGGCTGACGCGGGCTGTGCCTCCGGACTCTCCGCGACCACAATCTCGATGGTCGACGTAACGGGGTTCTCGGCATACCGGGCATCGAAGGTGTAGAACCCGCCGTCCTCGGTAATCACCGTGAGGTTGGTCTCCTCCGCAAAGTCGCGCACGGCGGCCTTCACCCGCACGACATTTTCCGCACCGTCGGCTTTCCCGGCGATGATGGCCATCGAGCCGATGTCGATGTAGGTTACGGGCGCCGGGAAGAGGATATGCACGGTTTTCGTAAATCCCACCTCGATGGTGCGGGGTGTGAGTTCTTGCCGGGACGAGGTTCCGTCGTTTTGGGCCATGACTTTGGCTGCGGCAAAAAGAGCCGCCAGAAGAGTCAGATAAATGAGATCTCGTTTCATGGTGCTGTCGTTTAGTTTTCTTTGGAGATTAACAGAATCTGGTGGTTGGCCTTGAGAGTGATGCGTACCTCGCGGAGCTTCTCGGAAAGGTAGCGGGAGGATGCCTGAATCCCGCCCCGTGCCAACTCGGCGAGGACCTGCTGCCCGGGCGAGTGGGTAATGTTCACGCTCGTCCCGGCCGTCTGTCCCACAGATGCCAGCGCCTCCTTGAGGGCTGTTCGCTCGCGGGAGTTGGGGACGTTGATTCCCGGCTGGCCGTCGAGATCATACGCCTCGGCCTGCACCTGGAAGATGCGCCCCCGGTATTCGATGGAGGTTACCGTCACCCGCAACCGGTCGCTCGTTACGGAGACAGCGCCGTAGAGTGGCGTGTTGCGGGGGATCACCTCGCCGTCGATGCGTACCGGTTCCAGCAGCCGGAGAGCGATTGTCGAGCCCACACGCACGACCTGTGTCTGCGCGACGCAGGTCCGGATGGTCGGAGCCTCATTTGGCGGAAGAACGCCCGCGACCGTCAGAAACCCGATGTTGCGCTCCCGTGCGGAGTCGATCCGCGGATTGAGGGTTGAAGCCTGGACGTCGCCTTCGTGGACGGGACGCATGACGCTGAAACGTCCCGAGGACTTCGCGACGTCGGCCTCGCCTGAGATTTCTGCCCCGCCTCCGAGGTAGCGCTGTGCGAGGCGGTACTGCTCTTCGGCCACCTCCATCGGGTCGGGCTGCTGCCGCTCGATGTCGAGTTGCTGCTGCAGGGAGGCCACCTGCTCGCGGAGCTCTTCGACCTCGGCATTGCGCGGCGGCGCAGCGTAGAATTGCCGGGCCTGCTGCTGCATGGCTCGGTTTGCCTCGGCAGCCCGGC
>ERZ825670.547-NODE-547-length-49871-cov-7.805524_pt1 | contig 49871 bp, 40 predicted proteins | sample MGYA00519929_ERZ825670 | MGnify/ENA primary metagenome ERZ825670 (study PRJEB31778, sample SAMEA3449207) | human gut metagenome | biome: human gut; feature: human-associated habitat; material: faeces | place: United Kingdom | collected 2010/2012 ...
TGCGCGAAGTGCTGACCGAGCTGGGCATCCACTTCACCGAGGAGATCGGCGAGGCCGCCTTCTACGGCCCCAAGCTGGACGTGAACGTGCGTCCCGCCGTCGGCGCGGAGTACACACTCTCCACCTGCCAGCTCGACTTCTGCCTGCCCGCCAAGTTCCACCTGACCTATATCGACTCCAACGGCGAGGAAAAGACGCCCGTGGTGCTCCACCGCGCGATCCTCGGCTCGCTCGACCGCTTCATGGCCTATCTCATTGAGGAGACAATGGGCGCGTTCCCGACCTGGCTCGCTCCCGTGCAGGCGAAGTTCCTGCCCGTCACCGACCGCGCGAACGAATACTGCGAGAAGGTCGCCGCGCAGCTCGAGGAGCAGGGCTTCCGCACCGAGGTCGATTACCGCAACGAGAAGATCGGCCGCAAGATCCGCGACGCGCAGACCGAGAAGGTGCCCTACATGGTCATCGTCGGCGACCGCGACATGGAGAACGGTACCGTCTCCCCGCGCCACCGCGCGGACGGCGATCTCGGCGCGATGAGCGTGGACGAGTTCTCCGCCCTGCTCAAGCGCGTTGTGGACAACAAGGAGCAGAAGTAAACCGATCTTTTTGGAAAAACAGTCACTCGTCAGAGTGACTGTTTTTTTGCCTTGGATTTAGCCAAAATGACGGACGGTGAAGGAAAACTTGCATAAATTCGAATAAGGTGCATGAAAAAATTATATATGAAGAAAAAGTAAAAATTTGTCGTCGCCAAAAAATTTGTGTGAAATAACGGAACGAGCGGAAAAAGAAAGGGCTAAGAAAAATGGATACCGCCTTAATTTTGTGCGAATAGCCAAAAGTGTAAAAGTATCTTGCAATAAAACTTGCAATAAGTTATAATGGCTATGCCTCAAAGAGGTACATTGGCCGTTTTGCAAAACGAAGAAGCGCCGGCCGACGCTCATGCACAACATTGGACAACGTTGTGCAGAATGTCCCCGACCGGCGGTAACGTTGCCGAAACGGTAAAACAAAAAGGAGATTGCGTATGAAAAAGTTCTTAGCCCTCATCCTGTCCGTCGCTATGATCTTCGCTCTTGTTGCCTGCGGCAGCAAGGAAGGTGATACCCCCAACACCGACGGCGACACCCAGCAGACCGATACCCCCGCCGCTCCCGTTGACATCGTCATCGCCACCGGCGGCACCACCGGTACTTACTATGCCGTTGGCAACGCGCTCGTCACCACCATCGGCGACAAGCTGAGCCTGTCCAAGCTCACCGCTGTCGACTCCGGCGCCTCCAAGGCGAACGTCCAGCTCGTCACCGCCAACCAGGCCCAGATGTCCATCCTGCAGTCCGACGTTCTGAACTATGCTCACAACGGCTCCGGCGGTGAGACCATGTTCGACGGCGCTGCCGACAAGAACTCCCTGTGGGTCGCGGGCGTTTACAACGAGACCGTCCAGCTCGTCACCGCTCCCTCCATCACCAGCATTGAAGACCTCAAGGGCAAGACCGTCTGCGTCGGCGACGTCGGCTCCGGTACCGCTCTGAACGCGGCTCAGGTCCTCGAGGCCTACGGCATGACCTTCGACGATATCAAGGTCATGTACGACTCCTTCTCCGGCGGCGCTGAGGCCCTCAAGAACGGCCAGTGCGATGCGGCCTTCACCGTTTCCGGCGCCCCCACCCCCGCTCTGACCGACCTCGCCACCGCCTACAACTTCAATATGCCCTCCCTCAGCGATGAGGCTGTTTCCTATCTGACTACCAACTATCCCTTCCTGGTTCAGGATAACCTGCCCGCCAACACCTACACCTGCGTTGCGGACGAGACCGTCTGCGTCGCCGTCAAGGCCGTCTTCACCGCCTCCAAGGACCTCAGCGAGGATGTCGTCTATGAGATCACCAAGGCCATGTTCGACAGCCAGAGCGAGCTCGCCGGTGCTCAGGCCAAGTTCGGCTTCCTGAGCCCCGAGGGTGCTGTTGCCGGCTCCTTCGACCTGCATCCCGGTGCCGAGAAGTACTACAAGGAGATCGGCGTTCTGTAAGAACACCCAATCCTGAAAGAGTGCGAAAGTGCAACTGCGACAACGCATAAGCATGGCCGCTGCAATAGTCTTGATTATTGCAGCGGCCTCCCTCTTGATTCCCCGCGCCGGCTATTACCTGACGCTCCGCAATAAGGACAGCGGCGAGCTCTATGCGCGCTACCGCATGGACGAGGGGGATCGCTTTTCCATTACCTTTAAGCATTCCGTCAACCAATATCCGCTGACGGACACCTTTGAGATCAGTGAAGGAAAGATCTATGCCGAGGAGTGTAAGTACTATGCTTACGGCGCCGGCGTGCAGGTGGAGCTGAATCCCGGAGAGGAGCTCAGCTATACCGACGACGGAGCCATGCTCATCACCGGCATACATCAGGATAGAACCGGAGTCTGTTATGCCGTGGCCACCGTTTACGACTTCTTTTTGAAGGTAAAGGACGGTCCGGATATCAGTCTGCGTGATTTGTGTGGAAGAAATTCGCTGGTGACGCTCAATTATGAGTTCTTCCTCTATTGACGTCACAGTGTTCACCAATAAAAAGGAGGAGAAAACACCAATGACTGACGCTGAAAAGAAAGTCTTGGACGAAGAGGTCGTCGTTGAAAGCGTAGACGTTGAAGTCGGTACGATGGAAGACGTTGACGCGATCATGAAAAAGTTTGACCGCGAGTCCAACACCCGTGTCTGGGAGGGCACGCCGAAGAAGATCCTGCGCTATGTGCTGGCCGCCTTTATGCTCTTTATGGTCTACATGAACCTGTGGGCCACCTGGAGCGGCCAGATCCGCCGCTGCCTGTTCGTCGGCTTTGTGATCCTGTTCACATTCTTTATCTACCCCGTGAAGAAGGGCAATGTAAAGCCCAACTCCATGCCGTGGTATGATATCCTGCTCGCTGTCGCGGGCTGTATTCCCTATTTCTACTATGTTGCCAACTTCAAGAGGATTGTGGCGATGGGCATCGCCATCGGCCAGACCGAGGTCATCCTTGGCATCATCGGCACGCTGGTGCTCGCGGAGTGCTGCCGCCGCGCGGTGGGCCTTCCCATTCTGATCGTGGCGGGCTGCTTCGTGCTCTACGCCTTCATCGGCCGCGACATGAGCCTGGACCTGGTGGTCTACAACATCTTCTATACCACCAACGGCATCATCGGCACCCCGATCTCCGTCTGCTCGACCTACATTGCGCTGTTCCTGCTGTTCGGCGCGTTCCTTGAGGCGACCGGTGTTGCCAACTTCTTCATCGACTGCGCGAACGCGCTGGTCGGCTGGGCGTCCGGCGGTCCCGCGAAGGTCGCGGTCGTCTCCTCCGCCCTGTGCGGCATGGTCTCCGGTTCCTCCGTCGGCAACACCGTTACCACCGGTTCCGTGACCATCCCGATGATGAAGAAGACCGGCTATCCCCCCGAGTTTGCCGGCGCGGTCGAGGCTGCGTCCTCCACCGGCGGCCAGATCATGCCCCCCATCATGGGCGCCGCGGCGTTCATCATGGCGGAAATGACCGGCTATGAGTATTCCGACATCATCGTCCGTGCGATCCTGCCCGCGTTCCTGTACTTCCTCGGCATCTTTCTGGGCGTCCACTTCAAGGCCAAGAAGCTCGGTCTCGTCGGCCTCAAGCGTGAGGAACTGCCCAAGTGGAAGCTCCTGCTGCCGAAAATCTATCTGCTCCTGCCCCTGATCATCCTGACCTGGATGGTCATTGCCGGTCAGACCATGGCCAAGAGTGCCATCTACGGCACCATCGTTGCCATCGTGGTCGGTATCATCAACAAGGACGACCGCATGACCCCGACCAAGTTCGTCAACGGCCTTGAAAACGGCGGTAAGAACTGCCTGTCCATCGGTATTGCCTGCGGCATCGCCGGCATCATCTCCGTGTGCATCACGATGACCGGTCTCGGCGGCAAGCTCATCACCTACGTCGTTAAGCTCTCCAACGGCCACCTGTTCATCGCCCTGTTCCTCACGATGATCTGCTGCATCATCCTCGGCATGGGCGTTCCCACCACGGCGAACTACATCATCATGGCCTCCACCTGCGCGCCTATCCTTATCAACGGTATGGGTATGCACATCCTGGCTGCCAATATGTTCGTGTTCTACTTCGGCATCGTCGCCGACATCACGCCTCCCGTTGCGCTCGCGGCTTATGCCGGTGCTGCCATCGCCAAGGCGCCCCCGATGAAGACCGCGCTCAACGCCACCCGTCTGGCGATCGCGGCATTCATCATCCCCTACATCTTCGCTTATAACAATGCGATGATCTTCGTCGGCGATGTCACCTTCTTCGGCGTTGCCTCCATCGTTATCTCCGCGACGCTCGGTATGGCGTCCATCGCCTCCGGCTTCATGGGTTATCTGATCCACGACCTGAAGTGGTACTCCCGTATCGCGCTGATCGCCGGCGGTCTGCTGATGGTCATCCCCGGTACGGTCACCGACCTCGCCGGCCTCGCCATTCTGATCGTTATCCTGCTCATCCAGAGGGCTGAGAACAAGAAGGAGAAGAAGGCTGCGGTCTGATCTCCCGAAAACACGAGAAAATAAAGAGACGCTTCCGCTACTCCTGATAGGGGTACCTTGAAGCGTGTCCTCGGATTAGGCAGGCAGTGCAATTGTACTGTCTGCCTTTTCTGTTGTCTCTCCGCATAGAAGCATATCGTCTGTCTCGTTGAGGTTGAAGTCCCGAAAACAGATGTGGATCTTCTGCGGTGCGTGCTTGGAGTATTTGACCTCTTTCTCATACACGATGATTTTCGCCACAAAGGTGCGGAGCAGTTCCGGGGTCAGTTCCGTCATGTCGGTGAACTTTCTGGCCTTGGCGATGAAGTTCTTGGCGTTGGCCATGCTACTGCGTAGTTTCTCCAGGCGCTCCTCCGTGGCAGGGATGGCTTCAGCCAGCTGCGCTTTCTCCTTGGAGTATGCCTCAGACAGCAAACGGAACTGCTCATTGCTCACCCGTCCCAAGGCGCTGTCCTCATACATCCGCTTGAACACTACATCCAGTTCGCCATCCCGTTTCCGCATCGTGGACAATTCCCGTTCCACCCCCCGGATCTCCTTTGCCACCTCAGTAGATTGCTTTTGCTGAATATATGCGGCGAACCGCTCCGGGGCGCTCCTGGCAAACTCTGTGGCTCTGCGGATTGTTTCCAGCACGATTTCCTTCAGTGCCACTTCCCGGATATAGTGAGCGCTACACACTTCTGCCCCGTCCTTCTTGTAGGTGCGGCAGGTGAAATGATTCTGTTCCGGCTTCATGGTGTGCGCCCGGTGCAATGCCATGGGCTTACCGCAGTCCGCACAATACACCAATCCAGAGAACATATTCTGCTCATCCATATTCGTGCGGCGGCGCTTATGAGATCGCACCTCCTGTACGATATCCCAGGTTTCCTGATCCACCAGCTCTTCATGAGTATTCTCAAAGATAAGCCACTCTGATTTGGGGCGTTCACATCGTTTTTTGTCCTTGTAGGACTTGGTGCTGTAGCGAAGGTTGACCGTGTGCCCAAGGTAGACCATGTTCTGAAGCATATCCGCCACCATGTCGCCAGTCCAGTTGTAGGGCCGCTCTGCATTCAGCCCGGAATGGGATGTGCCGAATTTCGTATAGGCGTACATGGATGGACTGTAGATGCATTCTTTCTTGAGCTGCTTTGCAATCTGGGCTGGTCCCATTCCGCCGGCGCACATGGCGAAGATGCGTTTGACGACAGCCGCCGCCTCCTCATCCACCAACAGAGGAGAGTCCTTGGTTGCACCCTTGCGGTAGCCGTAAGGAGCTCGTGTCCCCACCCGGATTCCCCGCTGTGCCTTGGCGTTCACTACATTCCGCACCTTGCGGCTGCAGTCCCGCACATGCCACTCATTGAACAAATTCTTGAAAGGCATCAGCTCGTTGCTGTTTTCATACTTGGTGTCAACATTGTCGTTGACAGCGATGTAGCGCACATCATTGGAAGGGAATATCTCCTCGATATAAAGACCGGTGTGCAGTTGGTTTCTTCCAAGGCGGGAAAGATCCTTTGTGATGATGACGGCGATGTCGCCGTTGCTCATGTCATCCAGCATCTGTTCAAAGGCTGGGCGATTGAAATTCGTGCCGGAATAGCCATCGTCCACATAAAATCTGGTGTTCTGGAACCTATTCTCATCGGCGTACTTTTGCAGGATAAGTTTTTGGTTCTGGATACTGTTGGAGTCGCCCTCCAGATTATCATCTCGGGACAGACGGCAATAGAGCGCCGTGATCTTTTGGTTTGGCTGTAACATATTGACCTCCTTCATAAAATGCCAAACCGATTGAGAGATTGCAACCATACAATACCCTCAATCGGTTTGTTTGTCTATGCGAACCTGTTTTTCAGGCGGAAATATTTTTTGCGTCCTGCTCCAGGTCGATGACCTGTTTCATAAGATCGACCGTAGATTGCGTTCCTCCGAAACTGAATTCCGCGAACACAATGTACTCTCTGCCGCATACATGCTGTCGGCGGCTTTTTATAATCTTGCCGTCCCTTTCTTCCACTGCGGTATCCCGCACTGCCTTGGCAGAGGGAATATCCTCATCTCCATGCTTTTCTTCACTGTAGGAGCGGGGACGCTCATTGTATTTGAATTTATACGCCATATCGTTCCTTTCCCCTGACGCTACAGTCAGGCAACAAAAATAGCAGACCGTTACATGGTCTGCTGCTGTGTTTGTTCTGCCTGCTGATCTTCGGTCCACTGCTGTTCTGTAGATGATTGCTCATCCTGTGTGAGCACCATGGCTACGCCGGCCACCAGTCCGATGACAGCGCCGATATTTTTGGCTTCCTGTTCTGCCTGGATACGGCGGTAACATTCCTCGACATCTTCGTTACCATCATCCAGTAACGCTCCAGTTACCGCCAGACCATACAGTCCAGCGTGGAGCGGCTTCATAGAAACAGGTTGCGGATGTTGCTGACCACTGTCGCTGTGCCATACCCCATCCCCAGCAGTGCCGCCACGATGAGCAGTACCAGTACGATCCATTTGGCCACTACGATCAGGTCGAAGTCCGGAAGCCAGTCCAGCCATTTGCAGGAATGCTTTTCTTTCTTCTTCCCAGCCTGTTCCAGCAGAGTGGTCATCTCCGTCAACGATTTCTGGATCTTCGCCATGCTGTTCTGCACCGCTGTCAGGTCTGTGTGTGATCTCAGGTTCGGAAGATACTCCCGCATTCCACGCACTTCCCACCCGATGGATTCTGTCTTCTGTGTCAGCATCGTCAGAGCCTCCGGCAACGGACACTGGATGACAATGGGCGTGATCGGTGAACTCGACTCCTGCGCTGTCGGCTGCGGTGAAGGCTCGGGCCGGTTCAGGGTCATGAGCTCGTCCATAGATAATTTCTTCTCTGATCCTGAATTCATATTCCATGTTCTCCTTTAGATATTTGTCACCGAACAGCAAACGGTCCCGACACTGCCAGCCACTCGGCGTGGTATAGGTGATATTCTTTCGGGACTTTTCCCAGCGAACCTTGTAGCCCTCGCTCTCCATCAGCGCAATGAACTCCTCGCGGTTGGAAGCGTGGCGCATACAGTCATTGATGATATTCATGAGCTGCAGCTTCTTGCTCTGACCGCGGGCCGCCGTGTGATACTCTCCGATGGTCATAGTCTTTGTTTTCTGCTTTTGTTCCCTGGGTTGAAATACAGGAAGTGAAAACTCCTTGCAGACCATGTCGTTGCGTTGCCGCAGTTCCTGGAGCTGCTCCTTTGCGATATGCAGTTTCCGTCCGGTATCGAAATTGACCGAGTTGATGAGGAAGTGGGAATGGATGTGCTCACGGTCTGTGTGGGTGCAGACCAGAACTTCGTATCCCTCATAGTACTCGGCCAGCTTCAGCGCGGCCGCGTGAGCGGTGACCGGGTCGACTGCTTCGCCTTTCGGGAAGCTCTGTACCATGTGATAGAACAGTACACCGTCCGTCTTGTGGTAGAGCCGCTTGGTGGTCATGAAATCCGCGTAGACAGATTCCGGCTGACAGTTGATACCTGTGACCAACTGCTGCCCCTCGAACTCGGTCTTTTTATCCTGCATGGTATACCGCATCACGGCGCTCATGCATCCGGTGGTCTGGCCCCGCTTGTAGTTTGTGAAGCTGATGATAGCCATAGCTTACCAGCGCTTTCGTTCAAGGATCATCCGAACGGCACCACAGAGTTCAGAGAACGCCCGACATACGCTTTCCAGATCGATCACGGTCACTCGTCCCATGTGCGCCAGGGTGACGAGCTGGTTCAGATTTCTGCCGATGGACTTCAGCTCCTTCAGCACTTCTTTCAGGCCGTCGATGACCACCACCTGCTTTCCCAGGCAGCAGGCAGTGACGTAGTCGCTCATGGACATCCCGGACTGCTTCGCCAACTCCTTGATGGCCTCCCGGTCTGTGGACGCCATGCGGGTGCTGAATTTAACATCTTTTTTCATGTCGTTTCCTCCAAATCGTAGATAAAGTGGGTCCGGGCTTCTGCCCGGAATTCATGCGGAAGTCGGGCAGCGGCGTTGCCGCAGACCAGACAAACGCGATGCTGGCCACCTCCAAGGAGGTGATTTCCCTGCACCGAACACCCGCGCTCCGCTTTCGGCCACAAATGGCCACAAACGGCGTTTCTTTTTCCCTGCGGGTGTTTACTCGCCATGCCCGGCAATCTCCCGCAAATCGCCGCACAGCGCCCCAACAGGGTCAACAGGGGCGACCACAGGTACACCCTGGGCATCGTCACTTTCGGCACGGCGCAGCTCGATGAGCCGCTTCCCGTTGCTGCGGCGCACCATACCGGAAATTCCGATTTTGCTTAGCGCGTCAAGGCTTTGCAGGATCAGGCGGGACACTTTCTTAGGCGAGATACGCTCCATACCGACAGGGTCGATTTTTTCAGACAGCTCTGTGGGAGTGCCGATAAATTTCGTACGGTCGCGCATCAGTTCAGAGACCAGATAGGTGATCCGGTCGCCCAGTAGCTCCGGCTGCGTTCTGCTGTCTGCTACCATCTCCCACACGTTTTCAACGTTGCGTTCCAGAGACAGCTCCCGGTATTCAATGTCACGACCGATGCAGGAGAGCTTCGCCTTACCGCTGCCGCGCCGATCTTCCGCCAGAGTAAAACTGGAATCCACCGCCCCGCTGATGGCTGTCGTACCGGAGATACGGTTGAACACATCATCGGCAGTTTCCTTTCGCAGATGATGGATCAGCAGGATGGCGATGCCGTGCTTGTCCGCCAGCCGCTTCAGCACGGACAGGTCCCGGTAGTCATTGGCGTAGGTGGCATCGTGGACGGGGCGGACCATCTGCAGCGTATCGACGAGAACCAGAACAGTATCCGGGTGAGCTACGAGGAAGCCCTCCACCTGCTCCTCCAGCCCCTGGCCGATGGGAGCGCACTCCGTACAGAAATGGACGCTGTCCGGCGCGTCCTCTGTGATCTCGAAGAGGCGGTTCTGGATGCGAAGGACGGAGTCCTCCAGGCAGAGATAGAGGGTGGTGCCCTGCTTCACGCTCATTCCCCAGACCGGTTCTCCCTTGGCCACCGTCACCGCCAGCCACAGGGCCAGCCAGGACTTGCCCACCTTGGGTGAACCCGCCAGGATATGCAGACCCTGAGAGATCAGCGTGTCCACCACAAAATTGGGCGGCTCCAGCGGACGGTCCATCAGCGTCCTACCGTCCACCGTGACCAGAGGACGGTCCATTTTGTTGCTCATAGTCAGTACCTCCAATTCAAAATATCTGAATACAAAAATCTCCCACATCGAAAGAAGTGGGAGTAGTATTCTTTTAGAGGAGCAGTGCCCACAGGACTTTTGAGCATCCCCTTGCCCCTCTGCTTGTATTGTGGTGGAAAAGATGGTATCCTGATAAAAAGCATGGACAGATTAAAAATCAAGTAGGACAAATTATTGCAGAGGAGGGGGCCAGCGGAAATGGAGGGGAGCATCATATTCTATACCTACGGCAGCACCTTGGAGCTGAACGGGCAGCAGTTTGAGGCAGGCAGGCTGACCGAAGATCTGCTGAATCTATCACCGGATGACTACCACCCTCTGCACGAACGGATGGTGCGCATCCGTACCCTTATGGACATCTACGAGTATGTCCGCAAGAGTGAACTTTGGTGGAAACTGAATGATGAGATGGAGCAGCTCTGTCAGGAACTTCGCCGATATACTGTGTTCCGCTTGCTACCGGACGATTGCTATGACGCTTTCTTTTCGGTGATACGGGAGATCACAGGACAGTTCAGCTTGTTTCCTCCCGAGGAGCACAGCCTTTCAGAGGATGATCAGACAAAACTTCTCAGCGCCTCAGCGGAAGAATTCTTCCAGAGCGATGATGGGGACAGCGATCCTGAAATCTCCTTGGGACTGCTGGATCTGTTTCGTCGCAGAGAGGGCAGCGAGGAAAAGGGCGAGTTGTTTTATTACGAGATGTTTCGCCTCCTGGGAGCGTGCGAAGATACCTGGAGTGCCTACAAGAAATACATCGACCGCTACATGATGTATCTTCACGACATCCGTGCCTTTGTTCCTACCATCCGGAATTTCATCAAGTTTATCCTCTCCACACTCACGACCAATGGGCCGGAAAGTTATGCGGCAGCGCTCTATGGTTTCTATAACGATGATCGCACCGCAGAGAAGCTGATCGTCAACCCCATCACTTACCACGGGGACTGCTACAGGAGACACGATGAATATATGCTCTCCTATGTCCCGCGGGAGCTGCCGGACGGGCTCCATGGCCATCTGTCAGGAGCATGTGACGGACAGCTTACAGGCGCTGATGAAGGCAGACTATATGCTGGCCCCGAATAGCGGACACAACATCCGCCGCTGCATCATCTGCGGGAAATACTTCATGCTGAAGAGCGGCGTCCACGCTTTGTACTGCGAAGGGGCCTGTCCCCACGCTCCTGGCTACACCTGTCGGCAATTTGGCACGGTGGAAGTTCAAAAGGAACTGGCAAAGAACAACCCCAAGGTGAAGGCCAAGCTGACTGCCTTTTCCAGGATCACGAAGGATATGCAGCGGGGAGCTATCTCTCAGGAGGATGCCAGAAGAGTCAAGGATCATGTGCGAGACCGGCTCTACGATGTATCTCTCAGGAGGATGCCAGAAGAGCCAAGGATCATGTGCGAGACCGGCTCTACGATGCGCTGCGCAGCCCGGATATCTCTGTTGAGGAGTTTTCTGAACAAATATCTACTGCGCAAGTGTATGAATATTGCCGCATCACCAGAGTGAGCAAGCCCCGAGGGCGTCCACCGAAAGCAAAGGCGGGTGGGACCCATGACCAATGAGGAATTGGTCCGCCGATATTACGGCGGTGATGAGCGCACGCTGGAGGAGTTGTACCGCAGGAATCTCGGGCTGATCCGGCGCATCGCCCGGGAGACTGCCAGAGAGTTCAACTGTCTGCATATGGACAGGGAAAGACCGGGAGAGTTGTCCGGCTATACGAAAACGATTCTGGAGGATCTTTGCGGCGAGGGTGCGTTGGAATTTCTGACACGGGTCCAGAGCAGAGAATACGATGAGAGCCGTGCTGTGCTTGCCACCTACCTGTACCCACATCTGAAAGGCCGGATGACCCGTTGGCTGGAGCAACATATCGGAAATCTTTCTCTGAGCAAGCACGAGATGGATGCTGTCCGGCAGGCACAAAGGCTATATCATTCAGGTCAGTTCAGCATCGAAGAGATCGCGGAGAAAATGGATGTCCTTCTGGAACAGGCTGTCAAGCACATCCGTTACAACACCCATTTTGTTGGTGTCAATGATCTTATCCCTGGGAGCTATGACGGTGATCCCTTTGAGCGGCTGATGCCTGGGAATCTCTCTGTTTCTGCGGAGCAGGTCGTGTATCGAAAAGTCTGCATTGAGCTGCTGCAGGAACTATTTGATGCTCTCCCGAAGAAGGACAGGGAAATCCTCGGAAAATTCTACGGCGTATTCGGATTTGAAAAAACTTCGCTGAAGGAAATCGGCATGTACCACATGATGAAGGAGTCCGCCGTGGAAAAGGCAAAGGAGCGTGCTGTCACAAAGCTGAAAAAAGCCTATCCGGGTAGCAGGCTGCAGATCTGGAGGAATGTTCATCGTATGATACGCAGACCGATCCTGCCAGCGAAGGATGACAGAGCACTGCGGCGCAGCTTCACGACTTCGACCCTACGAAATCAGGAGTCTGGAAGATCGTAGTTTCGATACAGTCTGGTGAGAATTTTGCGCAGACAGGAGACCGCAACAGTCCCCTTTAGGACATGTTTAGGAAAAATCAAGAGTCATACTCGCTTTTTTATACGTTCCGTGCTATAATGCAGAAAAACACGAAAGGCCGGCAACTATGGCTACACATATTTTAGTCGTCGATGACGAGACTGCGATCGCAGATCTGGTGGAGGTCTATCTGAAAAACGAAGGCTTCACCATCCACAAATTCTATAATGCCTCCGACGCCCTGGCTTGTGTGCGGACGACACGCTTGAATCTGGCGGTGCTGGATGTGATGCTGCCGGACATGGACGGCTTTACCCTCTGCCAGCGCATCCGGGAGGACCACCTGTTCCCCATCATCATGCTCACCGCAAAGGTGGAGGATATGGACAAGATCATGGGGCTGACCTTGGGAGCGGACGACTACATCACCAAGCCCTTCAATCCTCTGGAACTGGTGGCCCGGGTCAAGACTCAGCTGCGCCGCTACACCCGGTACAACCCCAGGGAGGGGACAGTCCAGGAGGTCACCGAATACGACTTTCGAGGCCTTCAGATCTCCAAGGCCACTCACAAGTGCGTCCTGTTCGGCGAGGAACTGGCCCTGACGCCCTTGGAATTCTCCATTCTCTGGTATCTATGTGAGCACCGGGGGAATGTGGTGTCCAGCGAGGAACTGTTTGAACATGTTTGGGGCGAGGCGTTTATGGACAGCAACAACACCGTCATGAGTCACATCGCCCGGCTACGGGAAAAGATGCACGAGCCCAGCCGAAAGCCCAAATTCATCAAGACCGTTTGGGGGGTGGGGTACACCATTGAGTAAGAAAGGAAATACCCGCAGCCGCCGGAGATCTTTGCGCATCTGGGGCGGCTACCTGCTGGTCCTCATGGCTTGGGTGGTCGCAGTGATGGCCTTGGCATTCCTGGGCTCCATCATCTGCGCCAGCATCACCTGGCAGCCCTCGCCGCTCTACGACTTCCTGAATTGGGTCCGAGACTACATCGTTCTGGTCTGCATCGTCACAGTGCTGGCGGGCTGGGTGGTCATCAGCTTCTATTTTATCTCCAAGCCCATCAAGCAGCTGGACGTGGTGGCCAATGCGGCAGAGCAATTATCCCGCCCCAGTGAGGAGCCCATCCAGCTGCCGGATTCCCTGGAGGACATCTCCATCCAGCTGAATCTGGCCCGGGAGCAGGCTCTCCGGGACGCCCGGGCAGCCCGGGAGGCAGAACAGCGGAAAAACGACCTAATCGTCTATCTGGCCCACGACCTGAAAACGCCCCTGACCAGCGTCATCGGCTACCTGACCCTCCTGCGGGATGAGCCTCAGATCTCCCCGGAGATCCGGGCCAGGTACACCGGCATCGCCCTGGAGAAGGCGGAGCGGCTGGAGGACCTCATCAACGAGTTCTTCGACATCACCCGCTTCAACCTCTCTCGCCTGGAGCTGGAGCGGCAGAGCGTGGACCTGACGCGGATGCTGGAGCAGGTCGCCAGCGAATTCCGCCCCATTTTCGCAGAATCGGGGCTGTCATGCAGCCTGGATCTGCCGCCCAAGCTGCACTATTCCTGTGACCCGGATAAGCTGGCAAGGGTCTTTGATAATCTCCTGCGCAACGCGTCTTATTATAGCCTGCCGGACAGCACGGTGGAAATTGCCGGACGGATAGAGGCCGGGAAAATCGTACTCACCTTCTCCAATGCGGGAAAGAACATCCCCCAGGAGAAATTGGACCGGATCTTTGAACAGTTCTTCCGTCTGGACAGCTCCCGCGCCACCCGGACAGGTGGTGCGGGCCTTGGCTTAGCCATCGCCAAGGAGATCGTGGAGCTCCACGGCGGGACCATTCGGGCGGACAGCACCGAGGATCGGATCACCTTCACCATCTGTCTTCCGTTAGACCATTCAGAAGTGCCGTAAGAAAATCACAAGAATTTCGCAGAAAACTTGCAAGGCATCCGTTGGTAGATAGACAAGTATGAAACGCCTGGTTCTGGTACCATTTCAGTATCAGAACCAGGCGCTTTATTTTGATTAGGAGGTCTTATCCCATGAAAACCATTCTCGTTCTCTTCGGCGGATGCTCCACGGAGTACGAAGTTTCTCTCCATTCCGCCTATGCGGTGCTGTCCCACATGGACCCCGCCCGCTATACTCCTTTGGCTGTGGGCATCACACGGGAGGGGCAGTGGCTCTGCTATACCGGCGACCTCTCCCAGCTGGAGGACGGTACTTGGCAGCAGGCGGCAGACTGTATCCCCTGCACCCCGCTGGTGGAACGGGAGGCCCACGCTTTACTACTGCTGGACGGCTCCGGCCGCCGTCTCCTCTTTGACGCGGTATTCCCAGTCCTCCACGGCAAGAACGGCGAGGACGGTACGGTACAGGGACTCTTTGAACTGGCCGGGGTCCCGGTCATCGGCTGCGGGACATTGTCCAGCGCCTTGTGCATGGACAAGGACCGGGCCCACCAGCTGGCGGCCCTGGCCGGCATCCGGGTCCCCCGGAGCCACGTCTTTCATTCCAGCGATGATTTCAGCCGGATCGCCCAGGCAGCGGAGGAACTGGGATACCCGGTGTTTGTCAAGCCGGTCCGGGCCGGTTCCTCCTTCGGTATCACCAAAGTCTCCGGGCCGGAAGAGCTGCCCGCCGCCATGGAGGAGGCATTCCGCCACGACAGCGCCGTGATCCTGGAGGAGACGATCCCCGGCTTTGAGGTGGGCTGCGCGGTCATGGGCAACGAGGAACTGACCGTGGGTCTGGTGGACGAGATTGCGCTGTCGGAGGGCTTTTTCAACTATGAGGAGAAGTACACCTTAAAGACCTCCGCCATCTACTGTCCCGCCCGCATCCCGCCGGAGAAGGCGGCAGAGATCCAGGCAGCGGCAAAAACCATTTACCGTGCCCTGGACTGCCGGGTATTCGCCCGGGTGGATCTGTTCCTCACCCCGGATGGGGAGATCGTCTTCAATGAGGTCAACACCATCCCCGGCTTCACCGCCCACAGCCGCTACCCCAGCATGATGCAGGGCATCGGCATTTCCTTTGGGGAGCTGGTGACCCGCCTGATCGAGTTGGGGGTGGCGGGATGAGAACCGTGTCGATTCCCCGGGAGCAGATTTTTCAGGGGCCGCTGGTCCTGGTCAACCGGGCGCATCCCCTGCATGAAAAAGAGCGATCTGCGCTGACCTCGGTGGACCCGCACCACCCCGACATTCTTCTTGAAAGCCGGGCACGGCAGCTACTGTCTGCCTGTATCCAAAAGGCGGGGGGACAGCGGGAGATCGTGCCGGTGTCCGGCTGGCGGAGCCAGCAGGAACAGCAGCGGATCTGGGACGACTCCATGGCGGAGCATGGGGAGACATTTACCCGCCAGTATGTGGCCCTTCCAGGATGCAGTGAGCATCAGACCGGCCTCGCCATCGACCTGGGAAAGGCTGCCGGATACATCGACTTCATCCGGCCTGCCTTTCCCTATGACGGCGTCTGCGGAAGATTTAGGCGTCTGGCGGCCCGGTACGGCTTTATCGAACGCTACCAGCGGGGCAAGGAGGAAGTCACCGGGATCTCGGCTGAGCCGTGGCACTTCCGCTATGTGGGGGCGCCCCACGCCCAGCTGATGGAAACCAACGGGCTGTGTCTGGAGGAGTACCGGGACTTTTTGCGGCAGGGTCCCCGGAGCGTCGCTCTGGAAAACGGCCGCATGGCCCAGGTGTTCTATGTGCCCGCCGCCGGAGCCGTCACAGAGGTGGAAGTGCCGGAGGGCTGCTGCCAGATATCCGGCGACAATGTGGAGGGATTTATCCTGACATGGTGGGGGGATACCCATGAGAACGGCTAAGAAAACCGTCCCGACTTTGGACCTCTTTCGTCTGGCGGCAGTCCTGCTGGTGGTGATGAACCACACCTCGCCCCTGGCGGATGTGTCTGCCATGGCTGATTTCTGGCTTACCCGGGTACTGGCCCGGGTGGCAGTCCCATTCTTTCTGATGACCACTGGGTACTTTCTGAGCCGGAATCACTGGGCTGGTGTGGGGCGGCAGCTGAAAAAGCTCTGCCTGCTCTACGGCGTCTGCATCCTTTTGTATCTGCCAGTGAATCTCTATGCCGGCAGCTTCACCGGTCCGGCGGATGTTTTGCGGAAACTGCTGGTGGACGGCACCTTCTACCACCTGTGGTATTTCCCGGCGACCATTCTGGGCATCGTCATCGCCCGGTGGCTCAGCCGGCTGGGCCTGCGGGTGGCTCTGCCTGTGGCGGCGCTACTCTATCTCATCGGTCTGGGCGGGGACAGTTACTATGGACTGGTTTCCCAGATCCCGCTGCTTCGGACCCTTTACGACGGCATTTTTACACTGTGCGGCTATACCCGCAATGGCCTGTTCTTCGCGCCACTGTTCCTTCTGCTTGGGGCCGCTGGAAGGCGGTGGAACCAAAAGCTGTCTCTGGCGGGCTTCTTCCTCTCTCTGGCAGCCATGAGCGCCGAGGGGCTGTGGCTCCATCGCATGGATGTCCAGCGCCACGACAGCATGTACCTCGCCCTCCCCCTGTGCATAGTATGCCTTTTTTCTCTGCTGCTGGGCGGAAACAAGGGCGAGTCCAGGAAAGTCCGGGAATTTTCCACAGCCATGTATGTGCTCCATCCCCTCTGCATCGTACTGGTCCGGGGAGCGGCAAAGCTACTGGGACTGGGAGAAATGCTCATTGAAAACAGTGTTCTCCATTTTATTGTGGTGCTGGCGCTCAGTGCGCTGCTCTCCGCCCCTTGCCTGCTGAGGCTTCAAAAGAAGCCCAGCCCCACCGCTCGGGCCTGGCGGGAGGTGGATCTGGCGGCCCTTGGGCACAACGCCCAGGTGCTGCGGAACACATTGGCCCCGGGGACAGAGCTGATGGCGGTGGTAAAGGCGGAGGCCTACGGTCACGGCGGGGCAGTGACCGCCCGCACCTTACAGCGAGCGGGCGTCCGGGCCTTTGCCGTGGCCTGCCTGGCCGAGGGGATTGCTCTGCGAAAGGCGGGCATCCGGGGGACGATCTTGATCTTAGGTTATACCTCCCCGGAGGAAGCTCCGCTCTTGACACGATGGCATCTGACCCAGACGGTGGCGGATATTGACCACGGGCGGGCCTTGGCAGCCAGAGGGCGGCGTGTCCATGTCCATCTGGCCCTGGACACGGGGATGCATCGGCTGGGCATCCTGGCGGAAAACCGGAAGGAGATCCTGGAGGCATTCCGGCTTCCAAACCTGGTAGTGGACGGTGTCTTTTCTCATCTATACGTCTCGGACAGCCTGGAAGCCGAAGATGTTGCCTACACCCAGGAGCAGCTGACCTTGTTCTATGATACGGTGGCCTGGCTCCGAACTGCCGGATATGATCCCGGCAAAGTTCATATCCAGTCCAGCTATGGACTTTGGAACCTCCCAGCTCAGCCCTGTGACTATGTCCGGGCTGGAATCGCACTCTATGGAGTTCGAAGCGATGATGCGCCTGTTCAGCGAAGCCTTGACCTGCGGCCGGTTCTGTCTCTCCGGGCCAGAGTGGCCAGTATCCGCACTGTGCAAGCCGGAGAGAGCGCCGGGTACGGGCGGGTCTTTCAGGCAGAGCAAGAAACCAAACTGGCGGTGGTCACCATCGGCTACGCGGACGGTCTGCCCCGGGATCTGCCTCAGCGGGGCGGCCAGGTGCTGATTCAGGGCCGGCGTTGTCCTATGGTGGGGCGGATGTGCATGGACCAGTTGCTGGTGGACGTCAGCGATCTTTCGGAGGTCGCTCCTGACGATACAGTGACTATTATCGGCCGGGATGGCGGTCAGGTGATTCGGGCAGAGGAACTGGCTGCATGCTGTGGGACGATTACCAACGAACTGCTCTCCCGGTTAGGCATGCGGTTACCCATTGTTTCTGGTTAAAGAGCGGTAGGGAATTTTACAAAGATTCCGGTTCGGATTTCAACATGAATATACCTTTAAACAGGAATAGCCACCAACCACGATGAAATGGTTGATGGCTATTCCCGTTTGGTCGACACCAAGAGATTCTCTCAATCGGTTTAATCTGGTGTTTTCAAGATGTCCTTATGAGGAGTCGCCCTTCGGCGTCTCTTTATTTTTGCCCGATCGCCCCTCAAGGTCGGGAAGTCGGCACATGAAACGGCGCGGCGGCGCATAAAATGCAGGGAAAGGGAGGCGTCGTTATGCCGAAGATCTATCTCAGCCCCTCCACGCAGGAGTCCAATCCCTACATCACCGGAAGCGGCAGCGAGGAGTACAATATGAACCGGCTCGCCGACGCGCTGGAGCCGTATCTTTATGCCAATGGCATCCGCTTTGTGCGCAACACGCCCGACATGACCGCCGCGTCCTCCATCGCGCAGGCGAACCGCCTCGGCGGCTTTGACTTCTATCTCGCGCTCCACTCCAACGCCGCCGCGCCGGAAAACTCCGGCAGCGTGCGCGGCGTGCTGGTGTTTTACTATCCGACGAGCGCGGAGGGCAAGCGCGCGGCGGACCTGTTCGCCGCGAACCTCAAGCGCGTTTATCCGCTGCCTGACCTCGTGCGCACCGTGCCCACCACCGCGCTCGGCGAGGTGCGTCAGCCGAAGTATCCGGCCAACCTGCTTGAGCTGGGCTATCATGACAATTATGCCGACGCTGCGTGGGTCGAGAACAATATGGACGCCATCGCGCGCGAGCTGGCGCGCTCGCTGACGGAGTATTTCGGCCTGCCGTTCATCGAGCCGCAGCCGGTCGTGCAGGGGACTGTCTCCACGAGCGGCTCGCCGCTGCGCCTGCGCGCCTACCCGAGCGCCGCGGGGCAGACCATCGCGCTCATGCCGAACGGCGCGTCGGTCACGGTCTACGGCACATGGCAGGGCTGGAACACGGTAGAGTACAATGGGAACCTCGGCTACGCCGCCGAAGCGTATATCGAGAGCTGACCCCACACGCTTTTTCGACAAATAGTTTTTGCTTGACACTTGTTTACAAAAAGGTTACAATATTCGGTGGATTTATGGAGGGGAGAGAAGGGGCTCTCCCGTTTGTTGATTCAAAAACCCGTTTTGATATACCATCGGGACACGGTCGGACCGGCCGCTCCGATGGAAGCAAAAGTGGACACAGGAGGAATCGAATGAATATACCCAGCCTTGTCATCGGCTTGGCGGCGGGACTTTTCATTGGTATTCTTGCTTGTATTCTGTACCGCAACAAGAAGGCGAAGGACGATAAGGAAAAGATCGCCAACGCCGAAGAGGAGGCGCTGCGCATCATCAACGATGCCATCAAGAGCGCCGAGAGCAAAAAACGCGAGGCCACGCTGGAGGCGAAGGAGGAGATCCTCCGCTCCCGCAAGGAATACGAGAAGGAAGAAAAGGAACGTCGTGCCGACCTGCAGAAGCAGGAACGCCGCTTACAGCAAAAGGAAGAAAACATCGACCGCAAGACCGACGCGATCGAAAAGAAGGAAGAGGCCCTTGCCCAGAAGCACGCTGCTCTGGACAAGGAGAACGAAGAGATCAAGATCATCAAGCGCAGCCAGACCGAGATGCTCGAGCGCATCTCCGGCTTTACGGCTGACGAGGCCAAGAAGTACCTGATCGATCAGGTCGAGTCCGAGGTCACCCACGAGACCGCCCTCAAGATCAAGGAGATCGAGGCCCGCGCCAAGGACGAAGCGGACCAGTATGCCCGCGAGATCGTAGCGTCCGCCATCCAGCGTTGCGCCGCCGATCACGTCGCCGAGATCACCGTCAGTGTGGTTCCCCTGCCCAATGACGAGATGAAGGGACGCATCATCGGCCGCGAGGGCCGCAACATCCGCACCATTGAAACGCTCACGGGCGTCGATCTCATCATTGACGATACGCCCGAGGCCATCACCGTCTCCTGCTTCGAGCCGGTGCGCCGCGAGGTCGCGCGTCTGGCGCTCGAAAAGCTGATCGCCGACGGCCGCATCCATCCCACCCACATCGAGGAGATGGTCGCCAAGGCCCGCCGCGAGGTGGACGCCGTCATCAAGTCTGAGGGTGAGCGCGCGGTGCTCGAGACCGGCGTGCGCGGCCTGCACCCCGAGCTGGTGAAGCTGCTCGGCCGCCTGCATTACCGTACGAGCTACGGTCAGAACGTGCTCCAGCACTCCATCGAGGTCGCGCATCTTGCCGGCATGATGGCAGCCGAGCTCGGCGCGGACGTCGCCACGGCGAAGCGCGCCGGCCTGCTGCACGATATCGGCAAAGCCGTCGACCACGAGCTCGAAGGCACCCACGTCGCGCTCGGCGTGGAGTTCCTGCGCAAGTACCATGAGCGCGAGGACGTCATCCACGCGGTGCAGGCGCACCACAACGACGTCGAGCCGCAGACCGTCGTCGCCTGCCTCGTGCAGGCTGCCGACGCCATCTCCGCCGCGCGTCCCGGCGCCCGCCGCGAGAACATCGAGAACTACATCAAGCGCCTCGAAAAGCTCGAGGAGATCACCGGCTCCTACCCCGGCGTCGAGACCTCCTACGCCATTCAGGCGGGCCGCGAGGTCCGCGTGATGGTCAAGCCCGAGCAGGTGAGCGAGGACGATATGGTCATTCTCGCCCGCGAGCTGGCCAAGCGCATCGAGAGCGAGCTTGAGTATCCCGGTCAGATCAAGGTCCATGTGCTGCGTGAGACGAAGGTCATCGAATACGCCAAATGAGAGAAAAGCACCGCCGAAGCGCCGCTTCGGCGGTGCTTTTTTCGTTTGCTATGAAAATGAAAAATGCAGAGAATTCCGATTATGAAAGGATTCTTTCACAAAAAGGGCAGAAGAGACAAAAAATTTTACGCATATTTGGTGAAAGTCTCAAATCGCGAAATGATTTGAGACTTTTTCTTGCGTATTGAGCGCCGAGAGCTTATAATACAGAAGAACGGGACTGATTTGTGAAAAATTAGACAATCCAAATAATTTATAGTGAAGGAGCAAAAAGACTATGGATTTCCATCTGTCCAAAGAGCATCTGCTGGTTCGCAAAATGTATCGCGAATTTGCAGAAACCGAAGTCAAGCCTTTAGCCGAAGAACTCGATGAGGAAGAGCGCTTCCCCATGGAGACCGTCGAAAAGATGGCCAAGCTCGGCATGATGGGCATTTACTTCCCCAAGCAGTATGGCGGCGCGGGCGGCGACGTTCTGAGCTATGCCATGTGCGTTGAGGAGCTGGCGAAGGTCTGCGGCACCACCGCGGTCGTCGTTTCCGCTCATACCTCCCTGTGCTGCGCCCCGATCTTCGAGAACGGCACCGAGGAGCAGAAGATGAAGTATCTGCCCGACCTTCTCTCCGGCCGCAAGATCGGCGCGTTCGGTCTGACCGAGCCCGGCGCCGGCACGGACGCTTCCGGCCAGCAGACCATCGCTGTCAAGAATGAGAACGGCGACTACGTCCTCAACGGCAGCAAGTGCTTTATCACCAACGGCAACGTTGCCTCCACCTTCGTCGTCTTCGCCATGACCGACAAGAGCAAGGGCAACCACGGCATTTCCGCCTTCATCGTCGAGAGCACCTTCCCCGGCTTCTCCACCGGCAAGCACGAGAAGAAGATGGGTATCCGCGGCAGCTCCACCTGCGACCTCGTTTTCGAGGATTGCGTTGTTCCCAAGGAGAACCTGCTCGGTAAGGAAGGCGAGGGCTTCAAGATCGCTATGAAGACCCTCGACGGCGGCCGTATCGGTATTGCTTCCCAGGCTCTGGGTCTTGCCGAGGGCGCCATCAACGAGGCGGTCAAGTACACCAAGGAGCGCATCCAGTTCGGCCGTCGCCTGAGCCAGTTCCAGAACACCCAGTTCCAGCTGGCCGATATGCACACCCGCACCCAGGCTGCTCAGTACCTCGTTTACGCCGCTGCCTGCAAGAAGCAGAACCATGAGGATTACTCCATGGACGCTGCCATGGCCAAGCTCTTCGCCGCGGAGACCGCTTCCGACGTCACCCGCCGCGCGGTCCAGCTCTTCGGCGGTTACGGCTACACCCGTGAGTATCCCGTTGAGCGCATGATGCGTGACGCGAAGATCACCGAGATCTATGAGGGCACTTCCGAGGTCCAGCGTATGGTCGTCGCCAAGTATCTCGGCGTGAACTAAGAAAGAGGAGGTAACAAAACAATGAAGATCATCGTTTCCGTTAAGCAGGTCCCCGATACCTCCGGTAAGGTCGCCGTCAATCCCGATGGTACCCTGAACCGCGCTTCCATGCAGACCATCATCAACCCCGATGATATGAACGCCGTCGAGGCCGCCCTCAAGATCAAGGACGCCACCGGCTGCAAGGTCCTCGTCGTCACCATGGGTCCCCCGCCGGCAGAGGGTATGCTGCGCGAGCTGATCGCCATGGGCGCGGACGAAGGCTATCTCGTTTCCGCCCGTGAGTTCGGCGGCTCCGATACTTACGCCACCTCCCAGATCCTCGCCGCCGCCGTGGATACCATCGGCCTCGACAAGGACGACATCGTCTTCTGCGGCCGTCAGGCCATCGACGGCGATACCGCGCAGGTCGGCCCCCAGATGGCGGAGAAGCTCCACCTCCCGCAGGTCACCTACGCCGCCGACATCCAGAAGGACGGCGACACGCTGACCATCAAGCGTATGCTCGAGGACGGCTACATGACCATCAAGGTCAACACCCCCTGCCTCATCACCTGCATCAAGGAACTGAACACCCCGCGCTACATGAGCGTTTCCGGCGTGTTTGAGTGCTACTCCAAGCCCGTGACCGTTCTGGACTACAACGCCCTGAAGGATCATCCCCTGATCGACGCCACCACCATCGGCCTCAAGGGCAGCCCCACCAACATCCTGACCTCCTTCACTCCCCCGCAGAAGGGCGCCGGCCAGATGCTCGAGGGCAACGACATGAAGACCTGCGAGAAGCTCGCCGGTATCCTGTCTGAGAAACACATCATTTAAGGGAAGGAGAGTACGACAATGGTTGAGAATTATAACAGCATGGATCTCGCTGCCTTCAAGAACGTTTGGGTCTTCTGCGAGCAGCGTCAGGGCAAGATGATGCCCACCACCTTTGAACTGATCTCCGAGGGCCGCAAGCTGGCGGACGAGCTGGGCGTGAACCTCTGCGGTCTGCTGCTCGGCGACAACGTCGAGGGCATCGCCAAGGAACTCGGCGGCTACGGCGCGGACGAGGTCATCGTCTGCGAGCATCCTCTGCTCAAGAACTACACGACCGACGCGTATGCCAAGGTCATCTGCGACGTCATCTCCGAGATGAAGCCCGAGGCGTTCCTCATCGGCGCGACCAACATCGGCCGTGACCTCGGTCCCCGCTGCGCGGCCCGTCTGCACACCGGTCTTTGCGCCGACTGCACGCACCTCGACGTCGATATGCCCATCTACAAGGACTTCCTGCGCAGCGCCTCCACGCTGCCCGAGGAGAAGATCGAGAAGATGAACACCGCCAAGGTCATGGGTCAGGACCACGACGTGTCCCGCGACCTCAAGATGACCCGTCCGGCGTTCGGCGGCAACCTGATGGCCACCATCATCTGCCCGCGCTTCCGTCCCGCCATGGCGACCGTTCGCCCCGGCGTGATGAAGAAGGCTCCCTTCGATCAGGCCAAGGCGGACGCGGTGAAGATCACCAAGCCCAGCTTCACCCTGAGCGAGGCCGATATGGACACCGAGGTCGTCGAGGTCGTCAAGGCCGCGAAGAAGCTCGTTGACCTGATCGGCGCCGATTACATCGTCTCCGTCGGCCGTGGTATCTCCAAGGACGTCGAAGGCGGCATCAAGCTGGCGGAAGAGCTGGCGGACGTGCTCGGCGGCGTCGTCGGCGGCAGCCGTGTTGCCATCGACTCCGGCTGGCTCACTGCCGACCATCAGGTCGGTCAGACCGGTAAGACCGTCCACCCGAAGGTCTACGTTGCTCTCGGTATCTCCGGCTCCATCCAGCACAAGGCCGGTATGAGCGAGTCCGAGTGCATCATCGCGGTCAACAAGAACGAGACCGCTCCCATCTTCGAGATCGCCGACTACGGCATCTGCGGCGACCTGTTCAAGGTCACCCCGATGCTCATCGAGGCGTTCAAGGCTGCCAAGGCCGCGAAGTAAGGAAAAATTTCCCAAAGAAAGGCGCGGGCTTCGCGCCTTTCTTTTTTTGCAGATTTTGCCGTGCCGCATTTTGCTTTTGCCGGAAATACTACCGTTGGGTATTGCATGGAAAAAGACAAGGGGAGAAAAACAATGAAGCAAAATTTTGCGATCCTTGCCGTGACCGCGCTGCTGCTCTGTTCCCTCACCGCCTGCGGCGGGGATCAGAACAACGGCGCGGCGAACGGAAATGTCAACGGTGCGGAAAACGGTACCACGAGCGGCATGACCGGCAAGACCGACAGCAGCTCCAACGTCGGCGGCGAGCTCAAGACCGACCCGGCGACCGGCACGCGCTACACCGGCCGGGAGAACGATTCGGTCGTGCGCTATGGCAACGGCTATGGCAACACGAGCGCGGACAAGCGCGCGGGCACGAAGAATGCGACGGCGAACTCCACGCTCCACGGCAGCTACAACAACCCTACCGGCACGCCCGCGGGGCAGACCGCGGCCTCGGCGCGCGGTATGTCGAACGAGCTGCGCTACCGTCTCATGCTGAAAAACGCCCACGTCCATGACACCGACGGCTTTCTGCTCGACGGCGAAAACGCGCATTACAACACCTTCCGGTGAGGAATACGGCGGAGCGGGAGCCGGCAGCGGCTGTTTCTCCGCCGTTTTTCCGCGTTGACAAAGGGAAATAAAGTCGTTATCATAGGGAGAGATAACGAAAGACGGAGGGCGGAACGATGCGAAATGACCTGCACGCCAATCTGACCGTGCGGATTTTTACCGACCGGAAGTGCTTCGGTCCGGGCGTGGCGGAGCTGCTGCGCCGTGTGCGCGAGCTGCACTCGCTGCGCGCGGCGGCGATGTCGATGAACATGGCCTACTCCAAGGCGTGGACGGTCCTGCGCACCGCGCAGGAGGGGCTGGGCGTCAAGCTGCTCCGGTCCTCCACGGGCGGGCGGAACGGCGGTGGCGCGACGCTGACGGCGGAGGGCGAGCGGCTGCTCGCCGCCTACGAGGACTACTGCGCGAAGCTGACCGCCTACGGCGAGACTCTTTTCGCCGAGACCTTTGCCTTTTACGACACGCTGACGGAGGAGAAGCAGGAATGATCTACAACATCCTCGCGGTGGGCGACGTGGTGGGCGCGTGCGGCGTGAAGCACCTGAGCCGCTGCCTGCGGAGCCTCAAGAAGCGCAAGAGCATCCATTTCACGGTCGTCAACGGCGAAAACGCCGCGATGGTCGGTCTGACGCCGAACGACGCGGAGGACATCTTCGCCGCGGGCGCGGACGTCATCACGCTCGGCAACCACACCTTCGGCAAAATGCAGATCCGCGATTACCTCGACGACTGCCCCTATATCCTGCGCCCCGCGAACCTCGGCAGCCGCGTGCCGGGACGCGGCTATGCGGTCTACGACTGCGGCGCGGCGCGCATCGCGGTGATGAACCTCATCGGCCGCTGCGACCTGAGCTTCCACGCCTCGAATCCGTTCACCACGGCGGACGAGCTTCTGAAAGCGGGAGAGAAGCCGACCTTCACGCTCGTCGATTTCCACGCCGAGGCCACGAGCGAAAAGCTCGCGCTGGCGTACTATCTTGACGGGCGCGTGAGCGCCCTATGGGGCACGCACACCCATGTGCCGACCGCCGACGAGGAGGTGTTCCCCAAGGGAACGGGTTATCTCACCGACCTCGGCATGACCGGCGCGGTGCGCAGCGTGCTCGGCATCGAGCCGCAGCAGTCGGTCGAGACGTTTTTGGGCGGCCTCGCGGGACGCTACCGCGCACCCGAGGGCCCGTGCAAGCTGCAAGGCGCGGTTTTCTCGCTCGACAGCGATACCGGCCTTTGCGTCGGCGTGGAGCGCGTCGACGTGCGATAGACAGAGAGAAGGAAAAGAGGAAAAGCCATGTCCATTGAAAAAGTAAGAGCCTATTTTGAGGGCTTCGGCATCGCCGACCGTATCCGCGAGTTCGACGTTTCCAGCGCCACGGTGGAGTTGGCGGCCATCGCCGTCGGCGTCGAGGGCGCGCGCATCGCCAAGTCCATGAGCTTCAAGCTCGGCGACGAGCCGATCATCGTGGTCGTCGCGGGCGATCAGAAGATCGACAACGCGAAGTACAAGGCGCAGTTTCATCAGAAAGCGAAAATGCTGACCTTTGACGAGGCCTGCGCCTTTACCGGTCACGCCCCGGGCGGCGTGTGCTCGTTCGCCCTGCCGGAGAACGTCAAAACCTATCTCGACGTGTCGCTCAAGCGCTTCGAGACGGTGTTCCCCGCTGCGGGCAGCAGCAACAGCGCCATCGAGATGACCTGCGAGGAGCTGGAGCGCTATTCCTCCAACTTCTCCGGCTGGGTCGATGTCTGCAAGCCCAAGGAGGGCTGAAAAGAGGAGGGAGACCATATGCAGATCCGCATTGCCAAGTCGCAGCGGGAGGACAAGACGGCGTATGTCGCCGTGCGCGCCGGTGAGATGACCGGCTTCGCCGCCGTCCGCTACGATCTGCGCAGCCTGCTGCGCTATGCCGGCGTCACGCTCGCCGCGCTCATCGCGCTCCGACGGCTGCTGCGCATCTGACCGATACCGAAAAAGGCTCCGACGGTGGTCGGAGCCTTTCCGCTGCCGTGTACAAGGCTTGACAAGCAGGGCGAAACACCGTAGAATATATATTTGTCAATACACCCGCCGCGCGGCAGGGAACGGTTCCTGTTGGCCGTCCGGCGGCAGAAAAAGAGGAGAAAACAACATGGCACAGGACAAGAAGGTTGAACAGATCACCAACATGGAGGACGATTTCGCCCAATGGTATACCGACATCTGCCGCAAGGCGGAGCTGGTCGAGTACGCCAGCGTCAAGGGCTTCACGATCCTGCGTCCCTACGGCTACGCGATCTGGGAGAATATCCAGCGCATCATGGACGGTGAGTTCAAGAAGACCGGCCACGAGAACGTGGCAATGCCCGTTCTGATCCCCGAGAGCCTGCTGAAGAAGGAGGGCGAGCTGGTCAACGGCTTTGCGCCCGAGGTCGCATGGGTGACGATGGGCGGCAGCGAGAAGCTGGAGGAGCGCCTGGCGTTCCGCCCCACGTCCGAGACCATGTTCTGCGACCATTGGCACAACGTGCTTCAGACCTACCGCCAGCTCCCGATGCTCTACAACCAGTGGTGCTCTGTCATCCGCTGGGAAAAGACCACGCGCCCGTTCCTGCGCAGCCGTGAGTTCTGGTGGCAGGAGGGCCACACCATCCACGAGACCGCCGAGGAGGCCCGGGCCGAGACCGAGCAGCAGCTCAAGTGCTACGCGGACTTCTTTGAAAACGTCCTCGCCATTCCCGTCGTTCCCGGCCGCAAGACCGAGAAGGAGAAGTTCGCGGGCGCCGAGGCGACCTATACCGTCGAGTGCATGATGAAGGACCGCAAGGCGCTGCAGGGCGCGACCAGCCACTACTTCGGCGATAAGTTCTCCCGCGCCTACGACGTGACCTTCGCCGGCCGCGACAACAAGCTCCAGTATCCGTTCCAGACCTCCTGGGGCTCCACCACGCGCATGATCGGCGCGGTCATCATGACCCACGGCGACAACAACGGCCTTGTCCTGCCCCCGCGCATCGCGCCCGTGCAGGCGGTGGTCATTCCCATCGCGGCGCACAAGAAGCCCGAGGTCGCCGAGGCGGCCAAGGAGCTCAAGGCCCGCCTGCTCGCCATCGATGTGCGCACGAAGCTGGACGACTCCGACCAGTCCATGGGCTGGAAGTGCGCCGAGTATGAGATGCGCGGCGTGCCGCTGCGCATCGAGATCGGCCCGCGCGACCTCGAGAACGGCCAGTGCTGCATCGTCCGCCGCGACAACGGGGAAAAGACCTTTGTCGCGCTCGACACGCTCGAGAGCGCGGTCAAGGAACTGCTTGACCGCATCCACGACAATATGCTCGAAAGAGCGAGAGCGAATCTGGAGGAGAACACCTTCGACCTGTCCACTTGGGAGGAGGTCAAGGAAATGGCCTCCGGCCGCGGCGGCTTTGCGCGCACGAAGTGGTGCGGCAGCCGCGAGTGCGAGCTGGGCATGAAGGAAAAGGCGGGCGTTTCCTCCCGCTGTATGCCGCTGCGCCAGTCCGGTACAAAGGGCAAGTGCGTGTTCTGCGGCAAGGAAGCCACGACGGACATCTATTGGGGAGTAGCATACTAAGGGCTTAAAGGGGGGACGAAAGTCCCCCCTTTAGATTCCCCCTCGCCAGTGAAGTCGTTCACTGGCGGCAGCGCCCAAGGCGCTTGGGTCGGGGAGTTTTTGCCACGCGCGCGAGCGCGGCAAAAACGATTTCATTTGATTTCGCGCCTGCGGGCGCGAAATGCAGGGGGGCGGATACGCGCGAGCGCGGCAAAAACGATTTCATTTATTTCGCGCCTGCGGGCGCGAAAGGGGACGCGGCAAAATTTTTTCGGAAATGGGAACTTTTTCTTCAACGCTCTCGTCCAAAGGAGTACAACGCCCAAGGAGGTACAACGACATGAAGAAGTATCTGGCACTTTTGCTGAGTATGCTGCTGCTCGTCGGCTGCGCGCGGATCGAGCCGGAGCAGGGCGGGACAAAGCCCGAGCCGGGACAGCCGGACGATGTGAGCGCGAAGCTGCTGAGCCAGTACGCGCTGGCGGAGGTCAAGCTGCCGGAGCTGCCCGCCGAGCCGAGCGAGGAGGAGCTGTGGACCGCCTACGAAAAGCTCGACTACGACAAGATGGGCGAGGACGCCTATCACAAGGCGCAGGAGGAGCTGTGGGACGATTTTGACGCCCGCTCCCGCGCCTATTCCGACGCGGTCAAGGCGCTGCGGGGCGAGGGCGTGGACAAGACCATGACGCCCGCGCTGCTCGGCTACAGCACCAAGACGGTCTCCAAGCTGCTCGGCGGCGAGGAGGCGGCGAATGTGGTCTACTCGCCCGCGAACCTCTACCTTGCCCTCTCCATGCTCACCGAGACGGTGGACGGCGAGACGCGCGCCCAGCTCCTCGACCTGCTCGGCGCGGAGGATGAGGAGACCGTCCGCACCACGGCGAACGCCATCTGGCGCTCGCTCTACACCGACAGCGCCAACAGCAAAACGCTGCTCGCCAATTCCCTCTGGCTGAGCGAGGGACAGGTCTACAAGACCGAGACCGTGGAGCGGCTGGCGAACGACTACTACGCCTCCGTGTTCAGCGCCCCCATGGGCACCGGCGACACCAACAAAGCCGTGCAGGCATGGCTGAACACCAACACCGGCGGCCTGCTCGCGGACGCGGCGAAGAACATCGAGACGAAGCCGCAGACCGTGATGCTGCTGCTCTCCGCGCTCTACTTCAAGGACCGCTGGAGCGATGAATTTTACGACGGCGCCACGAGCGAGGATACCTTCACTGCCGCCGACGGCACAGCGCAGCGCGCGGACTTCATGCACAAGACGGAGGACCGCGCAAGCTATGTCCGCGGCGAGGGCTACACCGTCGCGCAGCTTTCCTTCCGCGGCGGGGAGCGCATGATCTTCCTGCTGCCCGACGAGGGCACGGCGCTCACGCCGCTGCTGCGCGGCGAAGCGGCGCTGGCCGACCTTTTTACCGATGTGTACGATAGCGACGAAGCGCAGACGGCGAAGCTCGTCTGGAGTGTGCCGAAGTTCGACGTCAACTCCGATCTGGAGCTGACCGACACGCTCAAAATGCTCGGCGTGACGGACGCATTCGACGATACGCGGGCGGACTTCTCGCCGCTGGCAGATTTTGACGAGCCGGCGGCGGTCACGCAGGTGCAGCACGCCGCCCGCGTGAAGATCGACGAGGAGGGCTGCGAGGCCGCGGCGTTCACCGCCATCATGGCGGACGCGACCTCGGCGATGCCGGAGGATCTGCCGGTCGTGGAGATGGAGCTGGACCGCCCGTTCGCCTTTGCCATCACCGGCGCGGACGGCCTGCCGCTGTTCGTCGGCGCGGTCAACACGATGGAATAACAAGCAAAAAGGACGCTCAAAAGAGCGTCCTTTTTGCTCTGCAAAAGCATAGCAAAAATAGATATGTGCCCTTTCCTCGCCCCTGCGGGGCAGCCGGAAAGGATGCACAAAGCTTCACGCATCGGCCTTGCGCCTTCTCGTGGGGCGGTGCTCGTGCGTGAAGTTTTTCATGTCCGGAAGTAGACCTCATCCCAATCGGCTGAGCCGATGAATAACATCGGTTCGACCGATAGACCGGCCTTCCCGCCGCGGCGCGCCTCCACGAGTGCCAGAGAGGGCGCTTTTTCCGCCGCGGAGGCCACGAAGCACAGCCGCTTCGGCTCCAGCCCGTGCGCGCGGAGCGTGCAGAAAAGGTCGGATAGCCGCTCGGGCCTGTGGACGAGCGCGAAGCGTCCGCCCCAGCGCAGCACCCGCGCCGCCGCGGCACAGACGTCGGCGAGTGTGCAGCCGACCTCTTCCCGCGCGGCTTGCCGCGCCTCGCCCGCGGCGCTTGCGCCGCTTCCCGCCGGGAAGTACGGCGGGTTGGAGAGCGCGTAGTCCATGCTCCCCGCGGCGGGAAGCGCACTGCTCTCGCGCAGGTCGCCGGTGCGCAGCGTCACGCGCTCTGTCCAGCCGTTTTCGGCAAAGCCCTTTTCCGCGAGCGCGTTCGCCGCAGCGTTCTGCTCCACGCAGAAAAGCGTGAGCGACGGCTCACGCGCGAGCAGGAGCGTGCCGAGCAGCCCCGTGCCGCTGCCGAGGTCGCACACGCGCTCGCCGCGCTTCGGCGCGGCGAACCAGCCGAGCGCGAAGCTGTCGGTCGTCGGCGCGAAGAGCTCCGTATCAAAATAAAAGCAGGGGCCGCCCTGCCGGAGAAAGTCCTTGCGTTCCATGAAGCCTCCGTTCCCTGACAAAAATAAGGACGCGCCAAAGCAGCGCGTCCTTATTTTTTAAGTAGATCTTACTCCTGAGAGATCGCACCATTGGGGCAGGTATCCGCGCAGGAACCGCAGTCCAGGCAGGCACCGGCGTCGATCTGATACTGGGAATCGCCCTGAGAGATCGCACCAACGGGGCAAGCGTCCGCGCAAGCACCGCAGCTAACGCAGGCAGAACTGATGTGATAGGCCATGAGAGCACCTCCATTTGATTGATATGCCTATTTTACACGGCAGAATACGAAAATGCAAGAGGAAGTATGCGGGAATCTTCCGCATTTCGGTAAAAATTTTTGAAACATTTGATGAAAAATATGCGGGTAAACACGTCTAAAAACCGCTGCGGCAGGAAAAAATGCGTTCGGGAGTGTGAAGAATATGGCAGAACAGAAGTTTACCCCGCGCGCGGAAAACGTGCTGCGGCTGGCACAGGAGACGGCGTTGGAGCTGGGCCACGGTTACGTCGGCTGCGAGCATATCCTGCTGGGCCTGCTGCGCGAGGACGGCAGCGCGGCCTGCCGCGCACTGGGCGAGGCCGGCGTGACGGAGGAGCAGCTGCGTGAGCAGCTGGTGCGGACGGTGGGTCACGGTCTGTCCGGCAGCCTGCCCTCACAGGGGCTGACGCCCCGCGCGCGCAGCGCGGTGGAGATGGCGGTCGCCGAGGCGATGCGCTTCGCGAGTCCGCGCATCGGCACGGAGCACCTGCTGCTGGGCCTGCTGCGCGACGGCGGCAACATGGCGGTGCGGCTGCTCGCGGCGGCGGGAGCCGACCCGAAGCGCCTTTACGCTGCGGTGGTGCGGCGGATCAACGAAACGCCGCGCACGGCGGCAAAGGAGGGAAACCGGATGCTGCGTGAAAACGAGAGCGGCAAGCGCGGGCGCGGACTCGCGGAGTTTGCCCGCGACCTGACGGCGATGGCGCGCATGGGGCAGCTCGACCCCGTGATCGGGCGCGATACGGAGATCACGCGCGCGGTGCAGATCCTCTCGCGCCGCACGAAGAACAATCCCGTACTCATCGGCGAGCCGGGTGTCGGCAAGACGGCGGTGGCGGAGGGGCTTGCACAGAAGATCGCGGCGGCGGAGGTGCCCGACGAGCTGATGGACAAGCGTCTGCTATCGCTCGACCTCTCCGCGATGGTCGCGGGGACAAAGTACCGCGGCGAGTTTGAGGAGCGCGTGAAGGCGCTGCTCGATGAGGTGCGGCGCGAGGGCAATGTCATTCTGTTCCTTGACGAGCTGCACACCATCGTCGGCGCGGGCAGCGCCGAGGGCGCGGTGGACGCGGCGAACATCCTCAAGCCCGCGCTGGGGCGCGGGGAGCTCCGCGTGGTCGGCGCGACGACGCTTGCCGAGTACCGGAGGTATATCGAAAAGGACGCGGCGCTCGAGCGCCGCTTTCAGCCCATCACCGTCGGCGAGCCGACGGAGGAGCAGGCGCTTGCGATCCTGCGCGCGCTGCGCCCACGCTACGAGAGCCATCACCGTCTGAAGATATCCGACGAGGCGCTTGCCGCCGCGGTGACGCTCTCGCGCCGCTACATCACGGGGCGCTTTCTGCCGGACAAGGCGGTGGATCTGATGGACGAGGCGGCGTCCCGCGTGCGGATGGGCACGCGGCCCGACTCACCGGAGCTGCGGGCGATGGAGGCCAAGGCCGCCGAGGCGGAGCGCGACCGCGCGGCAGCGGTCGCGGAGCAGAACTATGAGCGGGCGGCCATGCTGCGCGATGTGGAGCACAGCTGCCGCGAGCAGGCGGAGCAGGAGCGCGAGGCGCTGCGCCGCGCGCAGCGGGAAAAGCAGAGGACTGTCGGCGAGGAGGACGTGGCCGCGGTGGTCTCCGCCTGGTCGGGCGTGCCCGTCACGCGCCTGACGGAGGATGAGGGCGAGCGGCTGCTGCGGCTGGAGGATACGCTCCACGCGCGCGTGGTGGGGCAGGATGAGGCGGTGCGGGAGGTCGCCCGCGCGCTGCGCCGCGCCCGCGCGGGACTGCGCGATCCGAAGCGGCCCGTCGGCTCGTTTCTCTTTCTCGGTCCCACGGGCGTGGGCAAAACGGAGCTGTGCCGCGCGCTGGCCGACGCGGTGTTCGGCGACGAGGAGGCGCTGGTGCGCCTGGATATGTCGGAGTATATGGAGCGGCATACCGTCTCGCGGCTCGTCGGCGCGCCGCCGGGCTACGTCGGCTATGACGAGGGTGGGCAGCTGACCGAGAAGGTGCGCCGCCGCCCGTGGTCGGTGGTGCTCTTCGACGAGATCGAAAAGGCGCACGAGGATGTGTGGAACCTGCTGCTGCAAATTTTGGAGGACGGTGTGCTGACCGACGCGCAGGGGCGGCGCGTGGACTTCCGCAATACGGTGCTCGTCATGACCTCGAACGTGGGCGCGAAGGCCATCACGTCGAGCGCGGCGAAGCTCGGCTTCGCGCAGGCCGAGGACAGCGACGGCGGCTTTGCGCGTGTGAAGGAAACGGTCATGGCTGAGCTGCGGGCGACCTTCAAGCCGGAATTTCTCAACCGCATCGACTCGACCGTGGTGTTCCGTCGTCTGAGCCGCGCGGACGTTTCGGCCATCGCGCGGCGGATGCTCAAGGCCACCGTGCAGCGCGCCGCGGCGCTCGGCGTCACGCTGACGGTCGAGGACGCGGCGGTCGAGCGCATCGCGGACGAGGGCTTCGACCCGCTCTACGGCGCGCGGCCGCTGCGCCGCGTGATCCGCGCCGAGGTGGAGGACGCCGTGGCCGAGCTGCTGCTCAGCGGAACGCTCCACGTGGGAGACGCCGCCCGCATCGGCGTGGAGGACGGAACGCTCCGCGTTCGGCGGGAGGAGCCGTCGATCCCCGCCGCGGCGGAGACATAAGAAAAGGGTCAGCCGGCGGCTGACCCTTTTCGATGTTCCTTTTTCAGCGCTCAAAGAGAAGATGCAGCAGCTCGCAGCCGTGCGCGACGAAGGGACCGTTCTCGCCGGCCTTTTCGGTGTACACGCCGCCGCGCCCGCTGTCGATGCGGCTGTCGTAGAGCAGGTACGGCACGGGATCGCCGTCGTGCCCGCGCGTCGCGGTGAGCGTTTTGTGGTCGGAGAGGAGCAGCAGGCGGTAGTCCATGTGCGCCGCGTCCAAACGCTCGGTGAGGGGCTTGACGAGCCGGCTGTCGAGCCATTCGATGGCCTGCACCTTGCCCTTGAGGTCGCCGTTGTGGGTGCATTCATCGGGTGCCTCGAGGTGCAGGCAGACGAAGTCGTACTTCTGAAGGCTCGCCCATGTGGCCTCTAACTTGCCCTCAAAGTTGGTGTCGATCTCGCCGGTCGCGCCCTCGACCTCGACCATCTCGAGCCCGCGCAGCACGCCGATGCCGTGACACAGGGGCACCGCGCTGATGACCGCGCCGCCGCAGCCGTACTCCTCGCGGAAGTCAGGCAGCTGCATCGCCGTGCCCGCTGCCCAGAACCAGATGCCGTTCGCGCCGAGCTTGCCCTCCGCGCGGCGCTTCTCGGTGACGGGGTGGTGCTCCAGCACGCGGTTGGCAAGGCGCATGAGGTCGGCAAAGACCCTGGAGAGCGCCGCGTCCTTCCCGCTCGGGAGCAGCGGGCCGATGACCTCGCCGAGGTGGTCGTGCGGCGGGATAAAGCACACGCCGCTCGGGTCGCAATGGTGCTTCACCGCCAGCGGACGGAACGAGGGGCTGGGGTCGATGTACATATCCGCTGCACGGAGCGCGGCGGAAAATTCGGGATCGCTGTTGAGCGCGGCGACCACATCGAGCGCGTCCTGTCCGGCGATGGAGCCGGCGGAGTGGGAGAGGATGCGCTTTTCCTCATAGGGCTGATCGCCCGGCTCGAGCGCGACGAGGTTGCAGCGGAACGCCGCGTCGCCGGGAACAAGCTTGAGCCCGATAGCGGCGGCCTCCATCGGCGAGCGGCCGGAGAAATGCTTGAGCGGGTCGCAGCCGAAGATGGAGAGGATCGCGGTCTCACTGCCCGCGGGCAGCGGCTTGGGGCAGTTCACGACGCTGCCGACCGTGCCGCGCGCGGCAAGGGAATCAATGGTGGGAATGTCGGCGTACTCGAGCGGCGTTTTGCCGCCGAGGGCCTCGACGGGGTTGTCCGCCATGCCGTCGCCGATGACAACAAGATATTTCATAGGAGCGCCTCCTTATCTGACGATGAATGCAGTATAGCAGGGGGATGGGCAAAAATCAAGGACAAAAGTCCGCGTGCCGCGGAATTTTCCCTGCTGAACGGAAAACGGACGGGATACCCCGTCCGTTTTGTGCGGTTTGATGACCTTAACAGTTTGCCTTCCCCGATGCTCAGCGCCTGCGGCCGCGATAACCGGCGGGAGCGGCGCGTCCGCTGCTGCGCTTGCCGTAGCGCCGTCCGCGCCCGTTCCCGCGCAGGAAAAGGAATGCGAGAATGAGCAGGAGAAGGACGACGAGAACGATCCTGACGGCGGTGCGGGAGAAGAAGTCCGCCACATCGCGCCTGGCGACCAGCAGCCACGAGGCGGACACATCGCTGAGCGCGAGCAGCTTGACCGTGCCGTAGACGGTGCCGTTGTAGGAGACGGTCATTTCGCCCAGCTCGTCGCCGGCGGCAATGGGGGCGTCCACGCTGTCCGGCAGCGTGATGTCGCGCGTGAGCGCGCTGAGGTCCAGCTCCGTGGGCAGCATCCGCGTGATGCTCTCGGCGGGGTGGGCGACGACGTAGTTCGCCTCGCTCGAAAGGGCGACCGGGACCTCGCGCACCAGCTCGTCGGCGGAGACGACCTCGCGGCGGGAGAAGCAGTCAAAGCCGTAGTCAAAGAGACGGATGGTCTCGGAAAAGCTCTTGGTGAGGGTGCTCTTGCCGTCGGCAAGGGTGATCTTCTCCGCGCCGAGCACCACGCTCACAAGCTGACGGTCGCCGCGCACGGCGGAGGAAACGAGGCAGTGACCGGCCTCCTCGGTCGAGCCGGTCTTGATGCCCTGCGCGTCGCGGTAGAGGTAGCCGAGCTCGCGCCAGTTGGAAATGAGGCGGTTGGTGGAGTGGAGCACATGGCGCTGGTTGTGGTCGGTCTCGGCGATCTCCGCGGACTTGGAGTTGCAGATCTCCATGAATTTCTCGTAGGGCATCAGCGCGCGCGTGATGAGATAGATGTCCCACGCGGTGGTGTAGTGGTCGGGATCGTGCAGGCCGGAGGTGTTGACGTAGTGCGTGTTTTCGCAGCCGAGCGCGGCAGCGCGCTCGTTCATCCTCTGCACGAACTGGGAGATGTTCCCCTCACCGCACACGGCCTCGGCGAGGATGTTGCACGCCTCGTTCGCCGAGACGATGAGCATACATTGCAGAAGCTGCTCGACCGTCAGCACCTCGCCGACCTTGATGCCGGCGGTGCTGCCGTAGATGCTCAGACCCTCAAAGGCGCTCTCGTGCGCCGTGATGGGCTGGTCGAGCGAGAGCTGCCCCGCGTCGATCGCCTCGAACACCAGCAGTGCTACCGTCAGCTTGGTGATGCTTGCGGGGTAGTTCTTCTCGTGGGCGTTCTTTTCGTAGAGGATCTCGCCCGTTTCCTTCTCAACGAGCAGGGCGGCGCGGGCGTCGACGTCGATCTCCTCAAAGGCGGAGGCCGGTACGCTCAGCAGGGAGACGAGCAGGCCGAGGACCAAAAAAAGAGCAAAAAAGCGGCGTTTTTTCATGGAAATGTACCTCGCAGTATGTTACAATAAAATTCGATCGGACGATCGGCGGGCGACTTGTCCGCGCTCGACGGTATTCGACATTCAGTATAACAAAAAACGGGAGGGAGTTCAACCGTGGAACGGCAGGAAAAAGGCGGAAGCACATATTTCTTTCTGGCGCTCGTGACGCTGGCCTTCCTCGCCGCCGTGCTGTATCTGACCTTCGGCGCGAACCGCACCGAGCAGGAGGGCTATACGGTGCAGACCGAGCGGCCCGCGCGGGAGGAGGTCGCGCCCGAGCGCGTGCTTGTAAACATCAACACCGCGACCGCCGAGGAGCTGGAGACCGTTACCGGCATCGGGCCGGTGCTGGCGCAGGCGATCCTCGACTACCGCGCCGAGCACGGAGACTTTCAGACGCTCGACGAGCTGCTGGAGGTGCGCGGCATCGGCAGCGCGAAGCTCGACGCCATGCGCGATGAAATTACGACAGGAGGCGATGCGCCGTGAAAATTTTAGTGGTGGACGACGAGAAGCTGCTCGTCAAGGGCATCAAATTCAACCTTGAGAACGAGGGCTATCAGGTCGAGACCGCCTTCGACGGCGCGGCCGCCGTCGAGCTGGCCAAAAGCGAGAGCTTCGACCTCATCATCCTGGACCTGATGATGCCGGAGGTGGACGGACTGACCGCCTGTATGCGCATCCGCGAATTCTCTGCGGTGCCCATCATCATGCTCACCGCCCGCAGCGAGGACGCGGACAAGATCATCGGCCTCGAGTCTGGCGCGGACGATTACGTCACCAAGCCCTTCAACATTTTAGAGCTCAAGGCGCGTATCCGCGCTCTGCTGCGCCGCGCGGGCCAGACCGCGCAGAAGCGCACGGAGCTTCTGACCGCCGGCGGCATCGCGCTCGACACCGAGCGGCGCATCGCGCTGCGTGACGGCGTGCCGGTCGATCTGACGGCGAAGGAATACGACATTTTGGAGCTGCTCATCAAGAATCCCCACCGCGTATACTCGCGCGAAAACCTGATGGACCTTGTGTGGGGCTATACCTACGCGGGAGACTACCGCACGGTGGACGTCCACATCCGCCGCCTGCGCGAAAAGCTGGAGCATGACCCCGCCGAGCCGGAGCACATCATGACCAAGTGGGGCGTGGGCTACTACCTCAAGGACTGAGCGGCGCACGGAAGGAAAACGAACGGGAGGAGGGGAGCGCCGTGCGGCGTGCGAGCTTACAGGTCAAATTCGGCCTGAGCTATATTCTGGTCATTGCGGCAGTGCTCGTTTTCATGAACACCTACCCTCTGATCGTGTCGGAAAATCTGGTCGTGCGCTCAAAGCAGACGACGCTGCAAAGCAGCGTGAGCGTGATGGTGACGGCGCTGAGCGGTCTGGAGGAGCTGAGCGAGGAGAACGTCGCCTCCGCGATGACGCTGGTGGAGGATACCGGCATTTCCCGCATTCTCGTCACGGACGCCGCGGGGCGCATCCTCTACGACACCCGCGAGACGGACGGCGCGGTGGGCCGCTACGGGCTTTACACCGAGATCGTGCAGGCGCTGCGGGGCTACGATGCCTTCTATGCCGACTTTACCGACGGCGCGTTCCGCAGCCGCGCGGCCTCGCCGGTCATCTACCGCAGCCAGACCATCGGCGCGGTCTATGCCTATGAGTACGACGTGGAGCAGGCGACGCTGCTGCTGACGCTGCAGAAGAATCTGCTGCGCATCTCGGCGGCAGTCGCGGGCTTTGTCGTGCTGCTGAGCCTGCTGCTCTCGCGGATACTCACGCGCCGCTTCGGCGTGCTGCTCGAGGCCATCCGCCGCGTGCGCGAGGGCGCGTACAGCTACCACGCCGAGATCGGCGGGCGCGACGAGATCAGCGAGATCGCCGAGGAGTTCAACAGCCTCTCCGACCGCTTGCAGACGACGGAGGAGGCGCGCCGCCGCTTTGTCTCCGACGCGAGCCACGAGCTGAAAACGCCGCTGGCCGGTATCCGCCTGCTCTCCGACTCGATTTTGCAGACCGAGGACATCGACGCTGCCACGGTGCGCGAGTTCGTCGGCGACATCGTGCAGGAGACCGACCGCCTGACGCGCATCACGGAAAATCTGCTGCGGCTCACGCGGCTCGACAGCGGCATCATCGAGCCGGCGCAGAGCGTCGCGGTCGAGCCGGTCATCGAGCGCGTGGTGCGGATGCTGCGGCTGGTCGCCGACGAGAAGCGGGTCGAGCTGACCTATCTCGTCGAGCGGGAGCAGAGCGTGCGGGCCGGCGTGGACGACCTGCACCAGATCATTTATAACCTCACCGAGAACGCCATCAAATACAACCGCCCCGGCGGCTTCGTGCGCGTGACGCTCGGCGGCACGGAGGACGAGTGCGTGCTGCGCGTGGAGGACAACGGCATCGGCATTCCCGAGGAGGATATGCCGCGCGTGTTCGACCGCTTCTACCGCGTGGACAAGATGCGCTCGCGCGCCGCGGGCGGCACGGGCCTTGGACTTTCCATCGTGGCGGACACCGTGCGCCGCCGCGGCGGCAGCATCGCTGTCAGCGCCCGCGCGGGCGGCGGCACCTGCTTCACGGTGCGGCTCCCCGCCGTGCGGAGGGAGGGGGAAACATGAGAAGAAAGGCTTTCCTGTTCACGTTTCTCGTTCTTTCGCTGCTGCTCGCCGCCTGTGTGCGCGGCGGCGGGACGGAGGGAGAAAACAGCTATACGATCTACTACCCCGCCGCCGAGCTGCGCGACGTGCCGGGCGAGGACGCCATCGTTGCCCGCACCGTGCAGCTCCCGGACGCCGACACGCTCACGCAGGAGGAGCTGGCGCAGCGATTGCTGGAGCGACTTCTTGCCGACGCGCCGGATGCGGGCGTCCGCGCGCCGATGCCGGGCGGGACGACGCTTCTGAGCCTGTCGGTCCTCGGCAACTGGGCGCGGGTGGACTTCTCGCGGCAGTATGCGCGTCTTGCGGGCATTGATCTGACGCTCGCCGATTACTGCGTGACGCTCACGCTCACGCAGCTCGACGGCGTGAACGCGGTGTCCATCACCTCGGGCGGGCGGGAGCTGCCGTACCGCGAGACGCAGACGCTTACGGCGGCGGACCCGCTGCTGTCGATGCGCGAGGACGCGCTGCGCCCCATCACCGTGTCGCTCTACTTCCTCGACCCGACGAGCGGCGCGCTGCGCGCGGAAAAGCGCGCGCTGGCGCTCTACGAGGGGCAGACGCGCGTGAACGCGCTGCTGGAGGCGCTCGCGCAGGGCCCTGAGAGCGACGCGCTCGCAGCGCTGCTGCCGGAGGAGTTCACTGTGCTCTCCGCCCGCGTGGAGGAGGGGACGTGCTACCTCAATCTGCCCTCCGACGCCGATCTCGGCATTTCGCCGCGGCAGACGGTGGAGTCGCTGGTGCTCTCGCTCTGCTCGCTCGACACCGTCGAGCGCGTGCAGATCGTTGTGGACGGCGAGATCGCGGCGCAGCTGAATGGTGTGAACGTCGGCGAGCCGCTGACGCCATGAGAAAAGAAAGAATGCCGCACGGCCTGTGAGCCGTGCGGCGTTTTCTTATCATCGGGAGTCCTCCCGCGTGGAGAGGCAGAAGGTCAGCAGCGAGGCCGCCGCGCTCACCGTGCCGAGCAGCAGCGCGGCCTGTATGCCGCTGCGGTCGAGGAGCCGTCCGCCGAGGAGATTGCCCAGCGCGCCGCCAAGTCCGCTGCCGGCGACGTAGATGAGCGACTGTCCCTTGAGCTGGTCGCGTTCGGGGAGCGCCGCGGCGACGTAGTAGACCGTTGCGGGCGCGTAAACGGCGAACTGGAAGAACTGCATACAATGCCCGAGGTAGATGAGGGGCATTGAGCGGGCAAGGTAGAAAATAAGGAATTTCACGACCTCGGCTCCCGCCGCGAAGCGCAGGAAGAAGCCGGGCGAGAAGCGCTTTTGCAGCCGGGAGACCAGCGTCATCGCGGGCAGCTCCAGCACGGCGGAGATGGCAAGGCTCGTGCCCACGGCGCTCGCGGTCCCGCCGGCCTTGCCGACGAGGGCGTTCATGTAGGTGTTGGAGATGGTGTGGGTGAGGAAAAAGAACATACAGCCGAGCAGGGTGAGCGCGAAACGCGGGTGGCTGCGCAGCACGGCGGCGATGCTCCGGTGCTCCGCAGGGCGGTCCGCCGCTTCATCGGGGCGCTCGGGCAGGCGGAAGCCGGACATGGCGATAAGCCCGCAGGCGGTCAGCGCGGCAAAGGCCGGCAGGAGCAGCGTCGGCGCGTGGCGCTCGAGCACAAAGCCGAGGAGCAGCACCGCGGCAGCGTAAGAGACCGAGCCGACGCCGCGGCAGAAGCCGTAGACCACCGGGATGCCGCAGCGGTTCGCGTCCATCGCCATGGCGTTTTGAAACGGCGGGGTGGAGGAGAGGAACGCGCCGATGAGCGCGAAGCACGCGCCCAGCACGAACGGGCGCGGCAGCGGCACGAGCCATGCGAGCAGGCACAGCGCCGCGGCAAGCGAGAGCAGCGCCATCGCACCGTGGCGGTTTTCGAGGCCGGGCCGCGCGTCGAGAAACGAGGAGACCGCGGGGGAGAGGAACACCGAGAGCAGCGTCGCGCACGAGGTCACGACGCCGACCTGCGCGCTCGCAAAGCCGTTGTATTCGAGCACGAGCGCGATAAAGGCCCAGAGCGAGCCGTAGGCGCCCCAGAACGAGGCATGGATCACGGCATAGCGCGTATTCATGGAAAGCCGCACGGCGGCGCCTCCTTTCCCAACAAAGCGGAATACAAGAAGTTTAACACTTTGTGATGCATTGTCAACGGTTTTTGTTGAGTTTTGCGCGCACATGGGCTATACTGTAACATGAAAAAGAATGCGAACACGGAGGTTTTTGACGATGAAGCTGATGGTGCTGGACGGCAACTCGATCCTCAATCGCTCCTATTACGGCATCCGTCCCCTGACGACGAAGGACGGGTTTTACACGCAGGCCATTTACGGCTTTCTGGTCACGATGGCGCGGCTGGAGGACGAGGAGCGGCCCGACGCGGTGTGCGTGACCTTCGACCGGCGCGAGCCGACCTTCCGCCATCTGGAGTACGAGGGCTACAAGGCCCAGCGCAAGGGGATGCCCGAGGAGCTGGCGATGCAGCTTCCGGTGATGAAGGAGGTACTCGACGCGATGAACATCCCGCGCTACGAGCTGGCGGGCTACGAGGCGGACGATCTCATCGGCACCATCTCGCGCAGATGCGAGGCGGCGGGCTGGGACTGCGTGGCAGCGACGGGTGACAAGGATTCGCTTCAGCTCATCACGGAGCACACGACCGTCAAGCTCATCTCCACCCGCATGGGGCAGACCACCACGAAGCGCATGACGCCCGAGAGCTTTGCCGAGGAGTACGGCTTTGAGCCGATCCACATCATTGACCTCAAGGCACTCATGGGCGACGCGAGCGACAACATCCCGGGCGTTCCCGGCATCGGCGAAAAGACGGCGATGGCGCTCGTTCAAAAATACCGCAGCATCGACGAAATTTACCGTCTCCTGCCGGAGCTTGACGCCAAGCCCGGCGTCATCAAAAAGCTGACTGAGGGCGAGGAAAGCGCACGACAGAGCTATCACCTCGCGACGATCCTCACCGATGCGCCGTTGGAGTTCACGCCGCAGGACAACCTGCGCAAAGCGCCGTCGGACGCGCTCTATCCGCTGCTCATGCATCTGGAGTTCCACAAGCTCATCGAGAGGATGGGGCTCAAACCCGCGGCGGAGCCGCTCAGCGCCGCAGAAACGGTCGAATGCACCGTGACGGTCGAGACTGTGACGAGCGCGGAAAGGGCGGAGGAATGTCTCGAACTCTTCCATGGGGCGGGCCATGTGACGGTGCTCGCGCTGCCCGACCTCTCCGGCGTGATCGTGGAGTGGGAGGAGAGCGAAAAGGAGACGCTGAGCGCGGAGTTTTTCTTCGACCGCTATTCCGGCGACTGGAACGCGCTGCTGCGCGCGCTGTTCTCTGCCGACATCAAAAAGGTCAGCCACAACGTCAAGGACCTCATGCACACGCTGCTGGAAAACGGTTTGCCCGCCGAGGGCTTTGTGTTCGACACCGCGCTCGCCGCCTATCTCATCGACGCGACGGCGGGCAGGTATGACATCGCCTCGCTCTTTGCCGTCTACTTCCACACGCAGCTTGCCGCGCCCGCGCATCTGGAGCCGGGGGCGTTCGATCTGCTCGGCGATGTGAGAGCGGCGGAAACGGCGTTCCATATCTATACCTCCGCCGTCGGCGCGCTCTATGAGGAGCTTGCGCCGCGCATCGAGGAGCGGCAGCTCCATGCGCTTTATTACGAGGTCGAGTTACCGCTCTGCCGCGTGCTCGCGGAGATGGAGCTTGCGGGCGTGCGCGTGGACGCGAAGGCGCTCACGGATTTCGGCGCGGCGATGGACGCGGAGCTGAAAACGCTGGAGGAGCGCATTTACGAGGAGGCCGACGGGAGCTTCAACATCAACTCCCCCAAGCAGCTCGGCGAGGTGCTTTTCGACCGTCTCGGCCTGCCGCACGGCAAAAAGACGAAGACCGGTTGGTCTACGAATGCGGATGTGCTCGAAAAGCTGCGCTGGGAGCACCCCATCGTCGCCGACGTGCTGCAGTACCGCCAGTACGCCAAGCTGAAATCGACCTACTGCGACGGGCTGCTGAAGGTCATCGGGCCGGACGGGCGCGTGCGCACGAGCTTCCAGATGACCGTGACCGCCACGGGGCGGCTCAGCTCCACCGAGCCGAATTTGCAGAATATCCCGACGCGCACGCCGCTCGGCAGCGAGCTGCGGCGGATGTTCGTGCCCGAGCGCGGCAATGTGCTCGTGGACGCGGACTACAGCCAGATCGAGCTGCGGCTGCTCGCCCACATCGCGGGCGACGAGACGATGCGGCAGGCGTTTTTGAGCGGCGAGGATATTCACACCGTCACCGCCTCGCAGGTGTTCGGCGTGCCGACGGAGGCAGTGACGAAGCAGATGCGCTCGCACGCGAAGGCGGTCAACTTCGGCATCGTCTACGGTATCTCCGCGTTTTCGCTCGCGCAGGACATCGGCGTGAGCGTTTACGAGGCGAAGGAGTATATTCAGAATTACCTCGACCGCTTCTCCGGCGTGCGCCGCTACATGACCGAGATCGTGGAAAAGGCGAAGGCGCAGGGCTATGTTGAAACGCTCATGCACCGCCGCCGCGATCTCCCCGAGCTGACCGCGAGCAACTTTGCCACCCGCTCGTTCGGCGAGCGCGTCGCGCTCAATATGCCCATTCAGGGCACGGCGGCGGACGTGATGAAGCTTGCGATGGTGCGCGTGCATGACCGTCTCAGGCGCGAGGCGCCGGAGGCGAAGCTGCTGCTGCAGGTCCACGACGAGCTGATCGTCGAGTGTCCCGAGGCGATGGCGGAGCAGGCGGCACGACTCCTCACGGAGGAGATGGAGGGCGTGATGCAGCTCTCCGTGCCGCTGGTGGCGGAGGCGCACTGGGGCAAAAACTGGCTGGAGGCGAAGGGATGAACGGAAAGGTCATGCCGGTGCGGATCGTACCGATGAAAACGGAGCACCTCGACGCGGTGGCGGAGCTGGAGCGCAGCTGCTTCACCGTGCCGTGGTCGCGCAACGCGCTCGCCGAGGAGCTGGACAACGCGCTCTCGGCCTTCCTCGTTGCGCTGGACGAAAATGACCGCGTGGTCGGCTATGCGGGCTTGCAGGTTGTGCTCGACGAGGGCTATATCACGAATGTCGCCGTGCGGCCCGACTGCCGCCGCCGCGGCGTCGCGGGGAAGCTGCTCGATGTGTTCGAGCGCTTTGCCGAGGGCAATCACCTCGCGTTTCTCTCGCTCGAGGTGCGCGCGAGCAACTACGCCGCCATCGCACTCTACGGACAGCACGGCTACCGCGGCGTGGGACGCCGCAGGAATTACTATGAGCATCCCAAGGAGGATGCCGTCATCATGACACAGGAGTTTGGGGAGGCAGCGAAATGAAAATACTGGCTTTTGAATCCTCCTGCGACGAGAAACCAAACCGCGGAGCGGTTTGATTTCAGCTGTGATAACACGTCTTGGCAGCAGCTTTGCTGCTGCCGCCCCGCCTCCGCGGGCGGGCGCAAGCGCCCGGCGGTCTCGTGAGAGATGCGGCGAAGAATGATAGAAAGAAGCAGATAAGATGAAAATACTGGCTTTTGAATCCTCCTGCGACGAGACCGCGGTGGCGGTCGTCGAGGACGGGCGGCGTGTGCTCTCCGACGCCATCGCGTCGCAGGCGGATATGCACGCGCTCTACGGCGGCGTGGTGCCGGAGATCGCCTCACGCAAGCACGTCGAGGCCATCGCCGCGCTGACGGACAAGGCGCTCGCGGACGCGGGCGTGACGAAGCGGGACATCGACGCGGTGGCGGTCACCTACGCGCCGGGCCTGATCGGCGCGGTGCTGGTGGGGCTGAGCTTCGCCAAGTCCGTGGCCTACGCGCTGGGCGTACCGCTCATTCCGCTGCATCATATCCGCGGCCACATCGCCGCGAATTATCTGGCGTTCCCGGAGCTGGAGCCGCCGTTCCTGGCGCTGTGCATGTCCGGCGGCAACACGCTGCTCGTGGACGTGCGGGATTATACCGACCTTGTTCTCGTCGGCGCGACGCGCGACGACGCGGCGGGCGAATGCTTTGACAAGGCCGCGCGCGTGCTCGGGATGCCCTATCCCGGCGGCAAGCCGATGGACGAGCTGGCGCAGCAGAGCGCGGGCGGCGTGTACGACCTGCCGCGCGCGAGCATCGAGGGGCACCCGCTCGACATGAGCTTTTCCGGCCTCAAGACGGCGGTGGTCAACCTTGCCCACAACGCCGAGCAGAAGGGCGAGCCGCTCGACCGCGCGGCGCTCGCGCGGGACTTTACCCGCGCGGTGTCCGATGAGCTGGTGCCGCGCGCCATGCTGGCCGCGCGCACATGCGGACGCAAAACGATGGTCGCCGCCGGCGGCGTGGCCGCGAACACCATCCTCCGCGCCGACCTGATGGCGGCATGTGCGCGCGAGGGCGTGAAGCTGTACCTTCCGCCGCTCCGGCTGTGCGGCGATAACGGCGCGATGATCGGCGCGCAGGGCTACTATGAGTATTTGGCCGGCGCTCGCGCGGACCTGTCGCTCAACGCCTACGCCACCCGCGACATTGACGACGCGGTGGTCGCCTACCGTGCGCAGGTGCGCGACATATTCGCCTGAGATGAATAAAAGCCGCAGATCTGTCAAGACCTGCGGCTTTCCTTTTTGACGGAGCAAAATGAAATCCTGCAAAATAAAGGCGTTATGGAAACAAGCGGACGTTATTTGCAAAAGGGAGAAGAAATATCGTGCGTTATGTCAAACGAGTCATGTACCGGAGAGGGACGGGACATTTGACGCTGCAGCTGTGCAGAATGTCTGAGAATTTCAGGAAACCAAAGAAATATAGGGCGTTCTAAGTCTGGGGATAAGTCTGTGGAAACTGTGGATAACTATTTGTAGAAAAGCATTATTGAAAAACTTATGTGAACTCGTCGAACAATCGCGCGAGGGCAGAGAGCGTGCCGGAAAAAGTCGAGAAAAGGAAGGCAAAGTACGGGTTTTCCCGATTTTTGACGAAGCGCGCCGGGCGCCGTTTTGGGTTGCCGGCGCGGTTTGCGGGGCGCGGACGCCGCCGGCGGGCCGTCCGAAATGCAAGAGAGCGAGCGCAAATACAAATGGTATTATTCACCGAAATGCACATTCAAAAATGAGAAGAAGGCAGACCGGGAAAAAACAATGGTTTCTGTCTTGACGCGGGCAAAAAAGTGTGCTAAAATATCATTCGTCTTTGAGAAAGACGCTGGTGTAGCTCAGTCGGTAGAGCAGCTGATTCGTAAGAATCAGGTCTGAGACTCCAAAAGTGAATATGCTAATGTAGCTCAGTCGGTAGAGCAGCTGATTCGTAATCAGCAGGTCGCTGATTGTTGCTAAGGGCAGCGATAAAGAGGTTCACAAAAAAGTTAATAAGCTGGTGTAGCTCAGTTGGTAGAGCAGCTGATTCGTAATCAGCAGGTCATGTGTTCGAGTCACACCACCAGCTCCAAAAAGCATCGAAAACTTCGGTTTTCGATGCTTTTTTGTTGCAAAAACGCTGAAAATGGTGTGGGTCAAAATGCGGGTCAACTGCCTGACCCACACCGTGACCCACACGCGGAAATATCCCGATAGATCCAAAGAGTACCGGAGAGGAAGCTTTTGCCTTCTCTCCGGTATTTTTGCTTTTTCTGCTTACATGACCTGTGCCATGAAGTTGCCCATCGTTTGTGCGGCCTCGTCTTGCTTCTGCCTTGTTGCGTGGGTGTAGGTGCGGAGGGTGAAGCCCGCGTCGTAGTGACCCAGCATCGAGGATACTGTTTTCACATCCACACCGTTTTGGAGTGCCAGGGTCGCGAACGTATGTCTCAGGTCGTGAAACCTGATATGCTGCAGCCCCGCGTCCTTGAGGATTCGCTTGTGGAGTGTTACGACCGAGTCAGGGTGATACATTTCACCAGTCCTGCCGGACGGGAACATCCACGGATTGCTGGGATGTTTGGCGTGCTCCTGCTTCAGCAGCTCCACGGCATCCTGCGGGATAGACACCTCGCGGATGGAATTTCCGGTTTTAGGCTGGCTTAGAATGAGGTTCCCCTCTGTGTCCCAGCTGGCCTGCTTACTGACGGAGATGGTGCAGTTGGCTTCGTCGAGGTCGCTCCATTGGAGCGCGACCAGCTCGCCCTTTCTCAGTCCGCTGACCAGTTCCAGATAGAACATCGGCAGGGCATTACGCCGCTCGGCCGCATTTAGATACGCGCTGATGTGGTCTGGATGAAGAATCTTCATCTCTTGTTTTTCAATTTTGGGGATGATGCAATTCTCCGTGGGATTGCTGAGAATGAGTTTTTCCTTCACCGCCCGGTCAAGGGCGTTGTGCAGCATCATGTGGATACCGCGCACAGTGGAATTGCTCAGTCCGGGTTTTTCCTTTTTCTGTACTTTTCTCAGCCGCCCATTGCTTTGCAGATCGTTGTAGAGCTTTTGCAGGTCACGGGTGGTGAGCTTATTCAGCGGGATATCCCCGATAGCGGGGATGATATGCTGTTCAATGTTCCGGTGGTAGTAGTTCATGGTGGATGGGCGAATGTGCGGCTTGGCATACAAATCAAACCACGTCCGCAGCCAAGCGGCAACCGTGTATTCATCGGCGCGGCCGACGTCCAATGCATGGCTCTCCTCAATGGCTTTCTTTAGCTTTGCCTTGCATTCCGCCTGCGTTTTACCCAGCACATTTTTGATGATGCGCTTTCCTGTTTCGGGATGGTAGCCCGCTGTGTAGCGACCCTCCCAACGTCCATCGGACCGTTTGCGAATGTTGCCTTCGCCGTTGGCGCGTTTTTTAGCCATTCGTGATCATCTCCTTTGCTTTTTCTTCCTCGTCGGCATCGAAGGAGTAGGGCGTTCCCAGCTCTCCGGCGATACCGGCCGCCAGCTTGAAGCCCGCCGTGAAGCTCATCAACTTGGCTTCGACCAGCAACGCGTTCTGTGCGTCCAGCAGCCGAAGCAGTTTCCTGCGGCTTTCGGCATCTATGCCATCGCGCAGGCCCTCACGGGCGGATTGGACGGCGTAGACGAGGTGCTCCGGCTGCTTTTCGTCGAATCGTTCCTGCAAGGCTTTCATGTAGTCGTACATGGTGACCCCTCCTTTGGTAGCCAACACACATACCACAACTCTGACAGGAAAGCTATTACTTTTTCGAGAATCATCTTTATTTACAGCGGTGCGTTTTTGGAAATGCTTTATTGACTTCAGCAGCACAAAATATGCGCGCTTTGTGCTTTAGTGAATCAATGGAACTGCATCGTGTATCCCTGCGGTTCGAATTCATGATCGTCCGGCTTGTGGCCGAGGGCGACGCGCTTTTGCCGTAGCTGGGCCAGTCGCTTGCGGTCGATTTGGACGCCGGTGGCAGCGGGAGCCGGGGCGTTGTCCCGGAAGATATTGCCCATGTGGTAGAGCAGCCGGGTAGCAGACAGCAGAATGTTGGGCGGTGGCAAGTCCTCCTGCCGTTCCATGCGTTTCATGAAAAATTCCGCATAGGCATGACCATTAGCCCGCGCCGCCGCGAACCATTCGTAGGCGGCATCCATGTCCTTCGGAACGCCCTCGCCCATGAGGGTCAGCATGCCCAACAGATATTGGGCGTAGGCGCTGCCGTTATCCGCGGCCTGCCGCAAATATGATACTGCTGTTTCGACATCTTTTATCGTATTTTTGCCGCTAAGATATTCCTTGCCCAGCCGGTAGGCGGCGAAATCGTTGCCGTTGTTCGCCGAGCGTTTCAGCCAGTAGATTCCCTTGGCAGGATCGTGAACGTCAGCATCATCGGAGAGATACAACTTGCCCAATGCGTATTGCGCCGCGTCCAAGTCCTGCTCGGCGGCGCGTTCCATCAGCTTTTGTGCTTTGACCGTGTCCGGTATCAGCAGCCCACCGTCACGGTACGCCGTGCCGATGATGTACTGCGCGTAGGCGTCGCCTGCATCCGCCAACCGCTCCAGTTGCTCTGCCGCTTCGTCACGTTCCTCCAACGGAAAGCTCTCATCGTTGGCCACGCTTTGCAGATCCTGACACTCGCAGCTCATGGCGTAGGCGCTGATCTGTTCGCCGTCATCCTGCATTTCCTCATCCTCGAAGGAAAACCTGTTCATGCAAATATGCTCCGCCTCACGGATGACGGCGTTCTTGATCTGGCGGAACTCCTTTTGTTGAGACAGCGGCGGGCGTATCCTCTTTTCCTCTTCGGAGTAATAATTCTCCACCTGGCATTGCAGTTTCCACCACGTCTGGTAACACGCATCCACGGTGGGCAGCCGCGCCATTTGGTCGACGATCTCATCCACCAGCT
>ERZ825670.548-NODE-548-length-49821-cov-5.376763_pt1 | contig 49821 bp, 59 predicted proteins | sample MGYA00519929_ERZ825670 | MGnify/ENA primary metagenome ERZ825670 (study PRJEB31778, sample SAMEA3449207) | human gut metagenome | biome: human gut; feature: human-associated habitat; material: faeces | place: United Kingdom | collected 2010/2012 ...
TTCTCTTCCTGGCTTTAGCCCAGAAAAGACTGGTATTGAAATGGCAAAACCTACAAAGCAGGAAGGTTATTTAACATTGAAGAAGTAATGTATTTTAATCAATAATAACATAATCAGTTTAGCACAGGGAATTCTCAGAGATAAACTTTGAGAATTCCCTTTTTATATTTACAGTGCTTTAGCAAATAAAGGAGAAATCAAAATGAATACTATGAAGACTAAAAAATATCGTAAGAAACCAGTAGTAATCGAAGAATACCAAACAGATAAAGTATTAACCATACATACCCTCGAAGGAGATATGATAGCCTCTAAAGGAGATTATATAATAACAGGAGTAGATGGTGAGCAGTATCCATGCAAGCCGGATATCTTTGAAAAGACCTATGAGCCAGTAGAGGACTAGGGAAGGCTTTAACCCAGTGACTGTACGAAGCAGGGATTTAGCCAAGCTCTAGTTGCGAAGCATTGGTACCAGCCCACATAACTAGCATAAATCCTAGATGGAAGAGATGACAGACTCGAATCTAAGATTATCTTTAGATCCCGAAGGGTGGTTCACTCTTCACCAATAAAAAGAATAGTGAAAAATATAAGAGCAGAAAATTTAATAATTAATAGTAGAGGGAATGTTTCAGATTAGGAGCATTCCCTCTTCACATTTTAAGAAAGGAGTAATATTATGGATTTTATGAATCTCTTTAGCAAAGTAGGAAAGGAAGTAATAGAAGAGGAGAATAAACGAGAAAGTAGTTTCAAAGAATCAGAAGAATTAAATGCAGACTTATCTGTTGATGATATAACAGAGATTGAAGACCTAAAGAGAAGCGTAGTCACTTTAGCCAAGAAGATTGGCAATGAAGCGATTTCTAATGAACTTGGAATTCCTTTAGATAAGATTAGAGATTGGACTTATCAGTATGCAAACAGTTTACGTCTATATCGTGATTCAGAAGAAACATGTGGAGATGATAAAGTCATTTCTAGTAATAAAGTTGTCATTACAAAACTTGGAGAAGAATCTCTCACTGATGCCACTCTAGAACCACTCCAGAATGAGAAAGGTATTTTATCATTTATTATTAATTTTGATAAATACACTTTAAATGTTAATTCAGAAGAAGCACGTAAAGATTGTGTGCGTAAATTAAAAATGCTAACAGGAGCTGATTTTGCATGGTTTAAAGAAGAACGTGGTCTGGAACACTGGGTACTTTACAATACAAAAATGTATGAGGTTGTTGGTGGATATATGTTTTCCTATGAACATTTAAGATACTGTCCTGAATATGGACCAGCACCTACGTTACCATTTAATACTACCTCTTGCTATAAAATGTTTAACTTATACGACAAGGTTGAGAATTTAAATTTTAGTAATTTTAGAACAAGTCATGTGGTAGATATGTGTTCAATGTTTGAAAATTGGACCAGAGTAAAAAATATTGATTTAAGAACATTTAATACAGAAAATGTTAGTGACTTTTGTGCAATGTTTAATGGATGCGATAATGTAAAATTTATAAATGTTTCTAGCTTTAAAACACCTAAAGTTGAAAATATGAGTTACATGTTTGCTGGGTGTGTGAAACTCCTTGAACTTTCTATTACAGGTTTTAGCAAAGAAAATTTACAAAAAGCCGACAGGATGTTTGCAGATTGTATGAGTCTCGCAATCATTAATGTAAATTATAAATTCGATTTATCTATGTTATCTGAAGATGAAATTTCGAAGCCAATGTTTAAAGATTGTGTGAACCTTACAGGCTTTAGCCCAGAACATACCGGAATCGAAATGGCTAAGCCAAAAACCGAAGGAGGTTACTTTACACCAAAAGGTAAAAAATTGGAAAATGTTTCATTAATGGATATGTAGATGGTAAATACTTCACTGCAATAAATAGCTAACACTAATTTGAAGTATGTGCTTTTATAATTTCTAAAAAGAAAAGAGGTAATAAGAATTATGAAAACATCTTACTTTTGGAAAGCTACGCACGAACCGATTAGTGATGTGAAATATGTCAGTATTTCACGCTCAACACCACCAGGAGTGCAGTACATGTTAAGCTATGAATCACTTATGCCAAGCTGGGATTTGGTTAAAATGGCGCACGACCAGAACTTTAGCCAAGAAAGCTTTGAGTACTTTAAGAAAGCTTACTATTCACAGCTTGATAAATTAAATCCGAAAAAGGTGTATGAAGATTTAAAAGACTGCACTTTAGTCTGTTTCGAATCCTCAAAAGATTTAGCAACGAAAAAGAAATTCTGTCATAGACGTATGGTTGCCGGTTGGATAGAAGAACAATTAGGAATTATCGTACCAGAAGAAACAAGAGAGAAAGAAAAAGATTTAATTGTTCCAGCAATCTATAGAAGTTAATAACATTTTAGCAGGGAATTCTAATTACGGAGTTTCCTTTTTTACTTTCCAGTAGTACTAAAGCATTAGCTCAGCGTATACTACTCTACAAAGCAGTATTCTTAATGGCAGTGTCTTTAGATCAAGTGAATACGTTAGCGGCAGCTACGAATTAAGATTATCTTTAGATCACTTAAGTGCTTTAGCCAAGAAATGAGATCTATTGTGAAAATAAAGAATGGGAAATGAAAAGAGAAGCAGAACAAAATAATAAAACAAAAGAATAAAACAAACAACTGCAGGAGCATTTGATGTAAAAGTCAAATGCTCTTTTATTATACCCAAAATAAATAACAAGGAGGAAATCAAAATGAATAAACTTCCGGTAGCGCCAATACAGGATGAGAAAGGTATTCTTCATTTTAGCCAAGAAGGACGGTCATACACAATTAATGTTAATTCAAAAGAAGAAAGAGAAAGAGTTAAAAATGAAATAAATGCTAACTCATTAACCGAGTATGAATGGTTTAAAGAAAAAAGAGGGAAAAAGCATTGGGTTCTTTACAATACAGAAATGTATGAAATTATTGGTGTTTCAAATAAATATCTGCATTATAAAGAACTTTGTAGTATAGTTCCTACAATTCCTATTAATGCAACCTCTTGCCGTTATATATTTCATAATTGTTCTAAACTCACACAACTCGATCTTAGCATATTCAACACAAGCAGAATTACTGACATGTTTGGTATGTTCTCAGATTGCACAAAATTAACAAAATTAGATTTAAGTAATTTCAATACCAGCAATGTAACTAATATGAGTTTTATGTTTGATAATTGTAAAGCTTTAGCTCAGTTAAACCTTAGTAATTTCAATACTTCTAAAGTTACTAAAACAAGTTATATGTTCTATGACTGTTCAAATCTCACACAACTCAATCTCAGTAGTTTCGATACTTCACACGTAATTGACATGAGTTGGATGTTCTATAATTGTCAACAATTCACAACACTTGACATTGCAAACTTTAATACAGGCATGGTTATTGATATGTCTGGAATGTTTACCAAATGCTCAAATCTTACATTACTCAATATTGAAAACTTCGATACTTCCAAAGTTATTAGTGTTAGATATATGTTCTACAATTGTAAATCGCTCACGACTATTTACATTTCTGATAAATGGGAGACTAATAAGGTGACAGAAGATGTCGATATGTTTAAAGAATGCTGTTCTCTTCCAAACTTTACCCCAGAGAAGATAGATATCGAAATGGCAAAACCAATAGAGCAGGGTGGTTACTTAATATTGAAAAAGTAATGTACTTTAGCCAAGTAATAACAAAATAATAAACTCAGAGGGAAGTTCTGTAATAGGAGCTTCCCTCTTTCTTTTCTGGACATTAAGTGCGTTAGCCAAGTACAAACCGCTCTACAAAACAGTATTCTTGATGGCAGTATCTTTAGATCAAGTGAATACGTTAGCGACAGATACGAATTAAGATATTTAGTCAAGTACAAACCACTTTAGCTAAGATCTCTCACTATAATCTAAAAAGGAAAGGAGAATTAAAAATGAACCAATCTGGAAACGTAGAAATTAAATTCAGCAAAGCATCTTTTAGTGAAAACACTAATACATCTCAATCGTCACAAGTAAGAGATTATAGTTATTATTACGATAAAGAATATGATAATTTACTGATTACATTTAATACGTCTGTGCCAACATATTCTGACGAAGTTTATAATGATATTTATCTTATATATTCCGAAGACGATGATAGTATTATTGGAACACAGATTATGTATTTTAAGAAAAGATCTTTAGAAACTTTGAAGAAATATTTACCAAAATTCTTATTTGAAATAATTAGAGAATTAAATATTATAACACAAAAATGAAAGGAGAATTGGATGGAAAAGAATAAAAAAGTGATTAACGAACAGTATATAAAAAAGAAAGAAGAAGAAAATCAATGTAATAAAATCATGACTATAATAGGTGGGGCATTGATGACGGTAATGTTCTTCTCTTTTCTTGTAAACCCTATTTTGTCAATTTTTATTGATATTTTTTATATTTTAAGTGGTTTATACATATTAAAAAAACAAAGAGGTATAGACAATAAAAAAATAATTAATGCAATATTTATAATGATAGGCTTCTGGTGTAGTATCGTAGGTATATTAGTAGTCTTTGGTGCTGGCGCACTGCTTTTTTACTTGGTTCTGCTTATTATTTTAATACTACGAGCACACAGACGATAAATTTATAGAAAAGTAGCAAAATAGATTAACAGATGGTAGCTTTAGGCGCTCTTAACGAAGATACTACACAGAAAAACAAAACAGTAAATAACAATCAAGAGGGAAGTTCTGTAATAGGAGCTTCCCTCTTTTACATTTTAGTGTTCCTATCGCTTTAGCCCAGCACTTCCCAAAGAGGTCAAGAAGTACTAGGCTTTTCACATTTCACACGCATTTCAAAAAATACTTATGCACATTACGCACCCTCACACATATTCTACATCTTTCCAAAACATCCAATGCTTTCAGAACATTTATAAAAATTAAAAATCATTAGGAGACGAAATTATTATGAAATTGTTATTAGAGATTCAAGATGACACCATTCAAAGACTTAAAAGAGGAAGCTTTAGCCGAGATATGTCAGACGCAGAGTACAATAAAGCTTTCGCTGATATGTTAACTAAAGCATTAAGAAATGCAACCATAGTAGCCGAAGACAGCTTTAGCATAGACGGGCATACTTATTATTTGGATTTTGAATCCGAAGAAATAAGAGAAAAGGTAAAGCAGGAAGTTAATCTTCGTACAGAATTCAAATGGGATTGGTTTCACGAAGAAACGGGTAATGAAAATTGGGTACTTTATAACAATAAAATGTATGAAGTTATTTCACCAGATGAAAAACATCCTAATAGACCTAAGTATTTACATTATAAAGAGACAAGTGGTTTAGCCCCGGAATTACCAATCAACTGCTCAAGTTGTCATTATATGTTCAGTGATCTTAGCACTATCAAAGAGTTATCACTCAACAAGGAGAAGTTTGATACAAGAGATATTGTCACCATGTGTGGTATGTTTTCAGGATGTAGTTCAGTAGAAGAGCTGAATATTAAAGAATTAATAACATTTAATGTTAGAGACATGCAATGGATGTTTGCAGATTGTGAGAATTTAACTTATGTGAATTTAGATAAGTTTAACACAGAGAGAGTTAACAGTATGGTTGGTATGTTTTCAGAATGTACAAAATTAGAGTATCTTGACTTAAGAAGCTTTAATCCAAGAAGCTTAAGTTCACTTGAAAGAATGTTTTACAATTGCAACAGACTAGAAACTATTGAAGTTTCTGATAATTGGTTAACGTTTTCAGTAAGATGGGAGTACGAAGTATTTACTGGCTGCACTTCATTACCTAACTATAGAAGATGTGATACAGGTTCGGACATGGCTAAATCAATCGATAAAGGCGGTTATCTGTACTGGAGATACAATAGGTTTAACACTTACAGAGCTACCCCAGATTGGAATTAATGAGTGCTTTAGCCCAGTACAAACCACTCTGCCAAGCAGAATTCTTAATGGCAGTAGCGGTAGCTATCTTTAGATCAAGAGAGCGAAGCGAGCGTTACGAATTAAGAATATTTAACCTACAAAAAGAAAGAAGTTAACAATTGGAAATGAAAGGAGATAACAATGGAAGAGAAATTTTTTGCTTTCACATACAATAAACACATTTACACAGTAAACCTTAATTCTAAACAATCACGTGAGGATTGTCAGGCCAGGATTAATCATAACACTGGAAAGAAATTCAAATGGTTCAAGGAGAGTACTGGTAAAAGAAATTGGGTTCTGTATGACTCTGACATGTACAAGGTACGATGTAGCAGTTTTATTACGCATTATGATGTTGTATTACAATACATCGGCAAAGACTTTAGACCAGAAATGCCAATTAACGCAAGTAGCTGCAGATGTATGTTCGCACTTCATGGTCGTCATTTTGCAGCTGAGGTTCTTGACTTCTCCAACTTTAACACAGAAAATATAGTTGACATGGCATACATGTTCAATGGTTTTTATAAGTGTAGAAGTATAGACCTAAACAAACTTAACACCTCTAATGTAGTCGATATGACCGGCATGTTCAGCGATTGTACAGAAATGGAGTATCTTAATGTAAAGAACTTCGACACCTCTAAAGTAATCTCAATGGCAGGCATGTTCTACAGATGCCACAATCTTATAGAGATTGATCTTAGTAACTTTGATTTGTCTAACGTTCAAAATGCACACTACATGTTTTACGGTTGCCGGGAATTGCGGACTATCAAAATGCCAAACCATTCACTCTTTAGCCCAGAAACAGCCGATAGTATGTTTTCCAAATGCTCTCATTTACGAGAGATTGACCTTACAAGTTTTAACACAAAGAATTTGATTTCTATTAATTTCATGTTCTTCAAGTGTAGAGATTTAACCAAGATCCTAGTTAGTGATAAATGGAATTACTTTGATTACAACGAATCAACCGACACCTTTTACATGTGCAATGAATTACCTAACTACGATTCAGACCAATTAGGTGGAGATATGGCAGAACCAGTAGAAGATGGTGGTTACCTGACATTATTACAATAGCTTTAGCAAAATCTCTTAGGCTTTAGCAAAGTAAATATCAACAGGAGGGTAGTGTTTCAAAACACTACCTCTTTTATTTTATAATCAAAGAAAGGAATTTAATATGAATACAACGCATATGTCAATTCAAGACGAGAAAGGAATTCTCAGATTTAGCAAAAGAAATATTTCTTACAAGGTAGACGTTAATTCAAAGGAGTCTCGTTTAGAGTGTATTAAGCAGCTTAGAGAAAATACTGGAAGAAATTTCAAATGGTTTAAAGAAACTACCGGAAATAGACATTGGGTAATCTATGATAGCGATATGTACGAAATCTCTAATAAATGTGACACTAATCTTTTGGGACTAGAGAAATTTGCTTACCTGCATTATAAAGAAGAAAGTGGATTAGAACCGGAATTACCTATCAATGCAACCAGTTGTCATTGTATGTTTTATCAATGCAGTTTAATCAAATCATTTACATTAGAAAAGGAATTATTTGACACAACAAATGTAGTAACTATGTTTGGAATGTTTAGCGCTTGCTGCTGTTTAGAGAACTTAGATGTTTCAGCTTTATCCACGCCTAATCTAGATGATATGGCAGAAATGTTTCGTGGTTGTATTAGTCTGAAAAAAATAGACCTTAGAAATTTTAATACCTCTAAAGTGACAGATATGGAAAAGTTATTTGAAGGATGTTACTCATTAACAAAGATACTGCTAACAGGCTTAGATACTAGCAATGTAATCTATATGAATAATATCTTTAAAGAATGTAGCAGGGTAACAGAATTAGATTTACGAAGCTTTAGTACAGCATCTGCAGCAGAAGCTTGTAACATGTTTGCTTATTGCCATAACCTATCCAAAATTATTATATCAGATAAATGGGATATGTCTGATATAAGTGAAGGTGATTGTATGTTTGATTTATGTGAGAAATTAACTAACTACGATTCAGAACGATTAGGTGGAGATATGGCTAAGCCAGTTGAAGATGGTGGTTATCTGACATTAGTCCAATAGCTTTAGCAAAGTAAACAACAACAGGAGGGTAGTGTTTCAAAGCACTACCTTCTTTTACTAGCAAAGTAAACAAACAATAATAAAAAGGAGTAAATAAAATGTATAGAGTTGAGTGGATTGATGACCATGCAGATTTTAGAGTAAAAGAAGGTTTCAAAACAAGTACCGAAGCACATGATTGGATTAAAAAACACAAGTTGGATCCGGTCTTTGATTGTGCAATGGTATTTTGCGATTTAGATGGGGAATCGCTAAAACACTTTAATTAAATAATCAGCAATCAGAGGGAATCTTGTAAATGAATGAAAAAGAAGTAATTGAAATGATAGATAATGTTCTACCCACAAATTATGAGGTTTTAGATGGAGACAATAATTCTATTATTGTAAAAGATAGAGTGTCCAAAAAAGTTTTTGAGATAACAGTTAAAGATATTACAGAATAAATTCGGAGGAGATAATATGAATTTAATTCCCATTGGGACTAGTTGTTATCATGCAGGAGATTTTCTTAGCAGTACAGAAATGATTGTAGTAAATGAAGAAAATCAGAAAATTGTGTCAGTACTTTGGAATAAATTGTATTTTACTGATAAGACTAAAGCAGATTATGTGACTGAGTTGGCTCATGCAGAGTACAGTGATTGGCAAGGTTATTGTACACAAACATAATAAAAGGTTTAACAATTAGAGAGTTTAATAATTAGAGACTTTAATAAGCAGAAACTCAGCAGCTTTAGCTCAGTAATACTTTAATTTTATTACTCGTTAAAGAGGTCATAACCGATTTATTAATGCATTAATATTATAACAAAGAAAAACAAAAAACAAAGCAAAAATCAATGCAAAAGAAAGGAAATCAAAAATGGCAAACAACTTTAATTTATCAGCAGCACCCATTCAAGATGAGAATGGAAATTTAACATTTAATTACAATGATAAGACATACGCAGTAAATGTTAATTCAGAAGAAGATAGAAATTCTTTTGCTGAAGACTTTAACAAAGAAAATGGCAAAAAGTTTGCATGGTTTAAAGAAAGGGCTGGCTTACAGCATTATGTATTCTACGATACCGAAATGTTCCACGATGGTATAAGAGATTTACGATATCGTAACGAAAATGGTTTAACTCCATACATGCCATTCAATGCTACTTCATGCAGATATATGTTTGGTGGTTATAAATTAGCAGATAACATTGATTTCAGCAGATTTAGCACAGAAAATATAGTAACCATGGATAAGATGTTTTTCTTATGTGAATTACCAAGAGAATTAGATTTAACATGCTTCAATGTTTCTAATGTTGTGAATATGAGGGCTATGTTCATGCTATCTGCAGGTTTAGTACATTTAAATCTTTCTAACTGGGATGCCAGTAAAGTTGAGAATATATCTCAAATGTTCTTTGGTTGTGAATCCTTAGCAAAGATCGATTTTACAAATTTTAAAACAGATTGTCTTCGTGTAGTTACCGGCATGTTTAATGGGTGTAGTAGTCTTAAGGAATTAGATTTATCTATGTTCAATACACAACGGGTTGAAACTATGTACAAAATGTTTGCAGGTTGTAAATCATTGGAACGGCTTAATCTAAGCTCCTTTAACACAGAGAATGTATTTTCTATTGAATCAATGTTCGTTAATTGTAAATCTTTACGAATGCTCGATCTCTCTAATTTCAGAACACCTAGATTAGAAATTATGCTTTCAGCTTTTAATAGTTGTATGTCTTTGGCTACTTTAGACATTAGTAATTTCGATATTTCAAATGTAAAGGATGCTAGACTTGCATTTACTAACTGTAAGAATTTAACAGGTATTATCAAAAGCAATCCATCTATTTTAAATGAATCTGCTAAGGCAACAAATATGTTTAATGGATGCTATGGATTACCAAACTTTAATAAAACAAGAACTAATGGCACTTACGCAAAATCAACAGAAGAGGGCGGTTATTTTGTATCCATTTAGATTCATTTAACCCAGCAATAATAAAATAATGATAAACAACTCAGAGGGAAGTTCTATAATAGGAACTTCTCTTTTTATTTTCTAGTGCATTAAGCACTTTGAATAGAACAAGTTCGAAATCACGAGAGCGAAGCGAGCCTTAGTCAAGAACACACCCTTAAGAGTGTAGGTCATAATCGATTTATTAATGCATTAGTATTATAACAAAGAAAAACAAAAAATAAAGCAAAAATCAACGCAAAAGAAAGGAAATCAAAAATGACAAACAACTTTAATTTACCAGAAGCACCTATCCAGAACGACGATGGTATTTTAACCTTTAGCCATGAAAACACTGAGTTTGTAGTAGATGTGAATTCTGAGAAAAGCAGAGAAAAGTGTAGTGAAGAGCTCAATCGCATTTCAGGAAAGCATTACGAATGGTGCAAAGAAACAGAAGGAAAAAACCATTGGGTTCTCTATGATACAGCTATGTATAGCAAAGTTTACGGTGGTGATGATTACAATGCTTTGACATACAATTTCGGTTGTGGTTTAGCACCGATCATTCCTATCAATGCTACTTCATGCTCAGCGATGTTCGAAAAGTGTGAAGACATTCTTGACTTAAGTCAGTTTAACACACATAACATTGTAACAATGTCTGACATGTTCGCTTACTACAGAGGTACTGAACTTGACGTTAGTATGTTAGATACAGGTAATGTAAAAAGCTTCACAAGTATGTTCTTTTGCTGTAATAAGTTAAAGGAACTTAATCTTCTTGGTTTTAACACAACAAAAGCTGTAGACATGAGTTGTATGTTCTGGAATTGTAGTTCACTTGTTGAACTTGACCTTAGCAGCCTTAGCACAGAACTTGTACAGGACATGCACCACATGTTCTGGAATTGTAGAAATCTTCGTACGGTTGATTTAAGCAGTTTTAGCACAGTAAATGTCAAAGACATGGAAGGTATGTTCAAAGATTGTGGAAAACTTTACAAATTAGATCTAAGCAGCTTTAGCACAGAAAACTTAAGCAACACTTCTCAGATGTTCTGGGGTTGCAGAGAGCTTTTAGAGATTAAAACCGCAGGTAAAGAACGGTTTGGGATTAATGCTCCAAAACACAATGACATATACAAAATGTGTGATTTATTAAATCCTGCATTAGAATCGTTGTCTGCTTTAGCCCCGATTCAGGATGAAAAAGGAAATCTTACTTTTACTTTAAGTGATATTTTCTCTAAGAGAAGATTAGCAGAAACACGCTTTAGTGCACTCTTTAACAAAGTCTACGTAGTAAATGTTCTTTCAGAGGAATCCCGTGAAAAGTGTCTTAAGGAGTTAGAAGCAGACACAGGGAAAAAGTTTGCTTGGCTTAAAGAAAGTTATGGTAAAGAGCATTGGGTTCTCTATGATACGGATGTTTTTGAGGTAAGAGGAATTGATGAGTACTTGCATATTAAAAAGCTTTGGTGTGCTCCTCACATTCCTGTCAATGCAACAACATGTCATTTAATGTTTAGAGGATGTGGTAATATTGACTTTTCTAACTTCTACACAAATAATGTAGTTGATATGAGTTATATGTTCTATAATGCTGACAATACCATTAAGCTTGATTTAAGTAGATTCGATACGAGCAAAGCAGAAACCATGGAAGCTATGTTTTCTAATATGTATGCTTTGAAGTATCTTGATGTTAGCAGCTTTAGCACAGAACGACTCACAAATATGGATGTCATGTTTGATAATTGTGTTAATCTTGTTAATTTAGATTTAACAAGTTTTGATACTGGTAGTGTGCTATATATGTTGAACACATTCAGTGGTTGTGAACAGTTTGAAGAAATCTTAGTATCAGATAAGTGGTCTGTGTGCTGGGGAATTGAGGATGGTGATCGCACTTTCGATGGTGCAAAAAAACTTCCAAATTACAACCATGTTACCACAGGAGCAGATAAGGGATACGATAATCGTTGTGGTGGTTATCTTACATTTAAATAATAAACAATAACATCTCAGAGGGAAGTTCTGTAATAGGAGCTTCCCTCTTTCTATTACATAACACTCAGCAAAGCAGTATTCTTAATGGTAGTAGCGACAGCTACGAATTAAAATATTTAGCACAGTACAAACCGCTCTGTAAAACATCCATAGGAAAGGAGATTAATTATGGGAAGAAGAGAAAAGAATTCACATACAAGAAAACAAGATACTTTCATGTCTATCTGTAAAATATCTGGATGGTTATTATTTTTTATTGTAATAACAGGTATTTTTACAATCATTGCAACCAACAATCTTTTTGAAAAACATAATGCAGATCTTGTTGGTATAGAACCTAATTATTCATATTCTGATTTTGTTGCAGAGGGATTTAGCCGAGCTTCATTAAATGCAGTTGCTATTATATTTGTATGTTTGAGTATTACATTTTTTTTGAAATACATACTTCATTGTAAGATAGATTGTACTCCAATAGCTGTAGCATCATGTTTTATATTTATTTTCTATACAGCATTCTCACTGACTGCAGCTGCACCTATTTTTGATTATTCATCTATCACTGATAAAGTAGGATCTTTTATTGAACAAGAAAAATGTTCACATTCTGATTTTTCATGGATCACTACGCAAGATAATAAGTACAAATTATCAGATATCAAAGTAAAGCCTGGACGTTATAAATTTGTTTGTCCACATTGTGGAAAAGTATTTGAAGAGGGATATGCTGTTAAAGTAAAAGGTTCAAAATATAAGTGGGATCTGGTAAATAAGAATAATGTATCTGTATCTGCATATGTTTCTAATGAAATAGAATTAAATTATAATGAACGTACACACGTTCATACATCTTCGGATAAATGTGATTCTGATTTGCCAATGAAATTCCATCATTTTGGAGAGTATAATGCTTGTATTGGTAGATATAAACATATGATAAGATTTTGTAAAGATTGCGGGTACGAAGATACAAAATCACAATCTTCAATCTTTCAATAGAATAATAAATAATGATAATAAACTCAGAGGGAAGTTCTGTCAAAGGGACTTCTCTTTTTACATTAACAGACAGCAAGCTTTAGAACAGCAGAAAAATCCCACTTGACTGGTACTCATGTACGACTTATAATAAAAGAAAAAGTCATACATGAGTAGGAGGTAGCATGATGAATTATAGAAAAATTAATCAAGAAGAACTTGAAGATTTAACATTAGAAAACGATAGAAAGCTATTACTCTCTGTAGGTTATGTGGAAGACGGTAGTTACTCAGATAGAGATGAGTATGATGATGGTGGTTATTATCATTATGATCAATACTATACTCTATACAATAGTGATGAAGATGAATTAGATAGAGTGTCATTCGTAACTATTTACGAAAAGACAGGAGAGTGCTCCGAAGATGATAAATTTATAAGAACTTATTGGAACAGTTTATACGTATAACACTGGAGGGTAATTATGTACATTTCTGCTAATAAATTGAAAGAGCTGAGAAAGCTGAGTGGCTTTAGCCAAGAAGAACTTGCAGAGGCAGCAGATGTCTCTTTAGCCACACTGCAAAGCTGGGAACAGGGAAAAAGAGTGCCCCACGATATTTACATGATTAAAAATCTTTGTAATGCTTTGGGTGTGTCAATTGACTATTTATTTTATGAAGAATTTGATAATTCAGATGCTGTATATAATTTTGATATCAGTGACTCCGATGATGAAAGATTAAACACTTTAGCCCAGCAAATCTATAATCAACAGGGTTTGACTGGAATTCTTAAGTTAATAGATAGATTCATTTATACAGTAGGACCAGTACATGCAATAAAGATAATGGAGGCATACATGAATGAAAGCAATTCGAATTAAATTTTTCCAAGAAACTGCTTCTTTTAAATTACCTATGTGGAATGGTTCGATTTTACCGACCTATCCTTTACCTCCTTACTCAACTGTCATTGGCATGATTCACACTTTATGTCAATGGAATACAACACATAGAATTAAATTATCCATAGTTTGTAATAATCAACAGCTAGGAGCAGCTCAGCAAGGACTTTATAGAGGTTACATTGGTGGAACCACCTTTAGCAAAATAACAGAAGAAATGGAAGCTAGATGGCCAATAATTGTAGAAGGTGCATTTGATGATTACATCGGTTTCACTACTAGAATTTACACAACAGAGTTTTTGGTTGATCGTTACTACACATTACATGTTACGACTGAAAATGAAGAAGATTTCAATAAAATAATTGAAGTCTTTAACTATCCACCAGTGTACCCTTCACTTGGACGCTGGGAAGATAGCATTAGAATCGATGAAGTTAAAATCGTAGAAATAGCAGATGAACTTAAATCTGGGGAATTAAATTGTTTCGTTTGGTTACCAGGAAGATACAGCTCTTTACAGGGCTTTAGCACAGTGTGGAAAATTCCAACTTATTACAACTTAGTTAGAGATAAAAGAAAGTTTGAATACCTAAAGTGTTATCTTGGTGAACGAGGAGATTTAGCCACGTTTAGATTAGATGAAGATGGTGAGAATGTGCTTTTAATTTAACTGCTAAAATTTAACTGCTAAAATTTAACTGATGAAATGTGACAACAAAATTTAATAACAAAATTAGAAAGAGAAGTCTTAGTAATATGGCTTCTCTTTTTTAATATTAATCAAATAAAAAGAAAGAAGAGGAAATTAAAAATGGACAAAATGAATTTATTCGACCGTAAGGAAAAATCTAGAGAAGCATCACTTAACAAATGCAATGAAAGACAGGAAACAGGTGAAATTAATGTAGATTATCTACTTCAAAGAGTTAAGAATCTTCAAAACGCACTTAATAAGTTTACTGAAGAAGTTGCTTCTATAATTGAAGAAGCAGAGTTAATGAAATCCAATAAATCTAAAGTAATTGATGCATCCGAAGTAATTAATGCATCAAAAGCATCAATTCAAGATGAAGCTGGTATTATCCGCTTTAGACAAGTTGATGTTGTTTCACCATCATATAATATGGAATTAGACTCTAATAAAATCTATGCTGTTGATGTTAAATCGAAAGAGTCACGTAAAAAATGCATTCAACAGCTTAAAGAAGATACTGGATTGAATTTTGCTTGGCATAGGGAAGATGAAGGTAAAAAACACAGAATTCTGTACGATACAAAAATGTATTATATTGATGAAGCAGGCTACTTTAGCTACGATGAGCGCAATGCTTTAATACCATTAATGCCTCTGAATGGCACTTCATGCTATTTAATGTTTGCATGCCTTCAAAATTTAACAACAATAGATTTTAGTCATTTCTGTACAAACAACGTAATTACTATGGAGTTAATGTTTAACTATTCTGAAAAACTGAATACATTAGACTTATCTTCATTTGACACTTCTAGCGTCACTGATATGAATTTTATGTTTTGTGATTGTAAAAGTCTTACGCAACTTAATTTATCTAGCTTTAGTACAGAAAATGTTAAATATCTTAACTCTATGTTTGAGAATTGTGTTAGTCTTTGGAAATTAGATTTATCTAGCTTTAGCACAAAGTCTGCAATGCATTTTACAAAAACGTTTGCAGGTTGTGAAAACCTCTATCACATTGATGTATCACATAAATGGATTCTTAATGAAGATGCAGAAAATAACGAAGTTTTTAATGACTGTTATAGGTTACCACATTACAGAGATAGTCGTCTTGGAACAGAAATGTTTTGTAGTGTTAACGAAGGTGGTTATTTCCATTACGTTGGAGAAGAGGACGACTATGAATAGAACAGCTTTAGCCTAGAACAGCTTTAGTTCAGTAGCATCAGCAAAGCGAGCGGTTGCTTTAACCAAGCAGCGTCAGCCCTTTCTTTAGATCAAAGGAGCGAAGCAACTGGCTGCCGAGCTTGGAGCAAAGCGACCTAGCTGTTTGACCGAAGGCGCGAAGCGCCGAAGGGAGTCAACACAATGACAATGTAATACCAACGCAATGCCAACACATCGCAAACTTAGTAAAGACTAAATAAAACTTAGCCCAATATTCTGTAAAAGGGATATTGGGTTTTTCGTATTTTAGAAAGTTATTATACAAACCATTTAGTAAACCAATCCTTTCTATAAATTTTAAAAGAAAAAGAAAAGGAGATTAATATGAAAGCAAAACTTAAACAGGAAACAGAACTTAAACAGGAAGTAGAACTTAATCAGGAAGCAATTGATAATAAAGTATTTTCAAAAGCTGTAAAAGTAAATGCAGTAGCATTAAGTGCAGTAAAAAGTTTTCTAGAAGTGTCTAAAGTTTTAGGAGTACATCGCAGTACAATAATTTCTTGGAGAAATAACATCAGTTTAGCAGATTATAATAAATACAATCAAACAGATGTTACACCAGAGATAGCTTTAAAAAGACCAATGCAAAATGAAAATTATTTTCTTAATATTTGTTTATTTGATTGTGATATTTTGTCAAAACGTTATCATAATTATAATCTTCACGACCTAAAAGAAATGAAAAGTCTTAGAATTATATTAAGTTCTAGCAGAGATTGTAATTTTGCTTGGTTTAGAGAAGAAACAGGAAATAAACATTGGGTGCTCTATGATACAGAAATGTTTGAAGTACGTAAGATTAAGAATGGACCTCGCTTTTTACGTTATAAGGATGAATGCACTTTAGCTCCAGAAATACCAATCAATGCAAGCTCATGTGCATTTATGTTTGCATTCAACAAAGACAGAATCAGAATAGATTTAGCAAAGTTAAATACTGAAGGTATTGTAGACATGCAAGCTATGTTTGCATTTTGTCCTAATCTTAAATACTTGGACACTAGTATGCTTAAAACAGATAGTGCTTTAAATACTATTGATATGTTCAAAGGGTGCAGATCTTTAGCCAAGCTTGATTTAAGAAACGCAGCTATGTTCAGCGTAAAGAAAACACGTGGTATGTTTGCTAGTTGTGTATCTTTAGAAAAGATTGTCGTAAGCAAAAGATTTAATACTTCTAAAGTTTTAGATTCTTATAATATGTTCTCTAACTGCCGTAGTTTGCCTAATTATAGAAAAGGAATCATGGTACAAGTATTAATGGTAAAACCAGTAAAAAACGGTGGTTATTTAACTTATGTTACAAATAGTATTACAGCTAGGCAAAGAAAATTACTTAGTGATTAAAATTAATTATTTAGTGATTGAAATTAATTATTTAGTGATTGAAATAAGAGAATGGTATAAAAAGACAAGATGAAAAATAAATTATTTAGTGAATAGAATGGAGAATTAAAATGAAAAATAAAAGAAGTGTATATGTTAATTTTACGAAATTAAGTTCATACATTAAAAAGTGTTTTAAAGATGCCTACGAGTCTTTAGAATTACCTTTTAATGAGAATTCAATTGAAACTGAATATATTTTAATTGAAGATCATGATGGACTTTTTCATTTTTATCCAATTTTTGTGTGCGATTGGCCGCAGGTATTAAAAAGAGTTGAATACCGTCTGTGCAATAATTTGGAAAAGAATTTTGGTATATGCTATGGAGATACTAATGCACTTAAGGCTACTTTAAGAAGTTATGGCTACATTAATCTAACATTTACGTCTGCTGCTTTTAATTCTAATGGAACAATAGTGTATTTAGATATAGATACTAAATATGACGACAGTAGTACATTAATAGAAACAGACGCCGGATATATCACGGTTAAAGATAAATTAACTATTACATACTGTAATGTTTCTACAAAAGAGTACATTGACAGTAGGAATACATGTAAGCACAGTTACTGCATACCAAACAAGTCATTAGAAAATTGGGTGGATTTTAAGGAACTGTGGTATAAGACGTTTGATATGGAAATTTGCCCGTATAAAATTCTTCACAGCAAAGGAGTTAAAAGGCTTTAGCCAAGTGAATGCAGCAAAGCCTTTAGCCAAGCGAAATATCACGCTGGCTTTAGCCACGATAAACTAAAAAATGAACTTTTAAACCCCATTTTGTAATTTAGCTCAATTATAAAAACTTATTACAAAATATTGACAATCATTTAGAAGAAAGGATGTATTAGTATGAGTAAAGAAAAAGTTTTTGTAATTGATGGACCGAATGTACATTATGTAGTAAACCCAAACACTGAAGAAGGCAGAGAAGACGCTAGAGTATTTTTATCTGACTTTGAGGGTGTTCCTTACAAATGGTTTAAAGAAGCAACTGGCAAAGAGCATTGGGTAATGTATGACAGTAGAGCTTTCGAAGTAATAGAAAAGTGCGGATTAAAGATTTTACATTACATTAGTGATTGCGAAATTGATCCAGTAATGCCAGTCAATGGCTCTTCCTGCAATGGAATGTTTGAAGATGTAGATTTAAATAATGTATCTTTTGATAACTTTGTAACTCCAGATGTTGTTACTATGTCCTACATGTTCTTAGGAAGTACAGGTGTTACAGATGAGATAGTAAAGCACCTTAGCACAGATAAAGTCACAACAATGGCTTACATGTTCGCAGAAAGCGACGTTGAGTATCTGGATCTATCACATTTTGTAACTGAAAAGTTAACAAGTGTAGAATCAATGTTTGAGTCCTGTGAGCTTCTTGAAGGAGTCGAAATGTTAGGTTGGGACTTTAGCAATGTTGCTGATTTTACTAATATGTTTTCAGGATGTACTGAGTTGTCAGGAATTTATAGTTCAGAGGATTGGAATGTAAGTGAAGATGCAGCCGGATTCGATATGTTTATGGATTGCTTTTCATTACCAAATTTTGATGATGATGAAATTGAATTAGACATGGCTACGCTTGAAGATGAAGGTGGCTATCTTTCATTTAGCTAAGAGTATTAATGTATTTAGCTAAACTAAGAAAAAGGGGATTGAGGATTATTCTTTAATCCCCTTTTTACATTTTTGCAGAGCAATCTTAAAGCTCTTTAGCCAAGCTGGAATCACTTTAGAAATGGGGTTTAAAAATGAAAATTAAAAGAGAAGAATTATCTGTATTCAAATATACGAATGAGTTAACAGAAGATTTAAAAACACAACTAGACAAGGATTTAGATTGTTTAATTAGCTGTAAACGTCATTTAATGGATTTAGCAGAGAAAGAGCGTAATAAGAAAAATAAAAAAGATGACGCTAGCTTTAATAAGCTTTTTGATTCTATCAAAGATCTTAGACACGCAATAGATAGATGTATTAATAAGTATCCTATTTTATTTTTTACTGACGGACCTGGGCAAACTAAAATGAGAAGTGCCATAAAAAATACTTTCAAAAGAAGTCTTAGTGATGATGTTTCAACTTATAATAAAATACTGCTCGTAGACCAATGTCTAAATATGCTACAAACTATAATTTATGGAACAATTATACGAGGAGATACTATAAAGAGTTCATTTAATGTGGGTTTAAGTAAATTACTTCTAATCTCTGAGAATGCCTATTTAAATGCTAAATGTGACAAAGCTTTAGCCAAGAACACTGCTGACTTTTCACAATTAGTTCGCTTAATGCCTAAAGATGTTTCATTTGAAATTTTTGTTAAAGGTAAGCTAAGAGAATCTCGTCTTGCCTTCCATGTTAGTAAAAAACTCATGCATGATAAAATCACATTAACAATTTGGGATAGATACTTTGGTATTTTTACATTTATCGTGGAAGATTTAGCCAAGTCCCACCAGGGTTCTGAAAATAGCTACACCTTGGCACCAGCAATTAATTGCTTGTGCAGGAAAGATGGTAACTGGTGTGCTAAATCTCTTGATTGTAAAAAATCTAACTGTTGTGTAGAACGATTTTGTGATTGCAGCGATGGTCGTATTCAAATGGCGTATGCAGTATTAATGTGTGTTCAAGAATATCTAGTCAGAAAAGAAGAAGTAAATCTTAAAAGAGCTTTAGCAAAGCTCGATTCCGATGACATTAACGCAAAAGATAGTACATACGCAGAACCAACAGAGTTCAACAAAGTAAATAAGTTATCTGACAAAACTGAAAATCTCAGAATTGATGGCACAATTACAGTACACAATTATGGCAATGTAAACTCAGGTACTGGAGGTAACTCAAATGGCAGTGGTGGTAATAATTTCGGTATACAAAAATGTCCTCATGTCCGTTCTGGATATTGGAGAACATATAAGAGTGGTAAAAAAGTTTATGTCAAAAGTTGTGTTGTACATAAAGATAAATACAAAGGTTATAGTTCTGCTGACCAGCTTTAGCCAAGTGACTATAACAATTTAATATGTATTTTAACTAGTTATCAGTAAGTACTTTTTATAAATACTTACTAGCAAGATTAAGAAGGGAATCCTAAATGGGTTCCCTTTTTTCTTTTGTTAGAGATATGTGCAGGAAAGGAAGTGGTTATATGGATGCCAAAGATTTTATGAAATCTTATGAAGAACACATAAAAAATGTAAAAGGAGGAAATATTAAAATGAAAGAATTATTCAATCCAGAAGAGAAGAACAATGAGGAAATGAAATCCATGGATCTCTTTAGCAAAGCAACAAGTACTAAAGAAAAAAGAGTGCCTGACTTTAGTGCTGAAGCAAATACTAGTGAGAAAAGAGAAGAAGAGGAGGATAATGGAGAAAAGGGAGATAGCCATGCTGATTCTTTAGCACAGGAATTGTTTCAACAAGAAGTAAATTTCTCTAAAACTGGAACTGTAAACAGTGCAGCTGAAGAGTTAGAATTACCTGATAATATGGATATGACAGCTTTAGAAGATGAAGATGGTGATAGCGATGTTATTAGATTTCCAACTGCAAAGGGTCGTACAATGGCAGAATTCGAAGCACAGTGTAAAGCGCAGCGTCAGAGGGAAAAGGAAAAATCTAATAGTAAAGTTGACAATGGCAGATTCAGAAACAGATTTAGCAAAGATAGTTCAAATGCAATCACGGAACACCACAAGTCATCTGGAAGAACTCGTAGCGAGTTCGATAAACAGTGTGAACATCAAAGACAATTAAATGAAGAGCGAAAAAGAAAAATAGAAGATAGAAGAAATGGTTTTGCTAGAGATAATTCAAAAAGTGGTTTAGCTAGAAATAATTCAAAAAGTGGTTTAAATGCAATGCCTTTTGATCTTAGTAAAGACGAAACAGGGTTTAAACCAGAAAGCCGAACTGTTCCAAAGAAACAGATGGATTTAAGCAATACCATTATTCTTACTTTCCCGGAAGGTATTAGGAATGGTGACGATAATACACTTACTTTCACTAAAGGGAAATATAGCTACATTGTTGATCTTACATCAAAGGAAGCAAAAGAAGAGTGTGCACAAACACTTAGAAAAAATACATATCGTTCTTTTGCATGGTTTCAAGAATCAACAGGAAATAAGAATTGGGTTCTTTTCGATTTAGCACAGTATGCTCCTGACAAGAAAACAGGTTTGTTTTTACATGTAAAAAAGATTCCAGAAGGAACCTTAGAATTACCAGTTAATGCCAGCTCTTGCTACAAGATGTTTTCTGATACAGAAATTAATGATAAATTTTCTTTTACAAAAGCTTTTGATACAACAGATATTGTAACAATGGCTAACATGTTTGAAAATGCAAAATTCACAAGTGCTGTTTACTTTCCAACAAGCTTTAACACAGAAAATGTAGTCGATATGAGTTTTATGTTTGCAGGAGCAACCATAGAAGTACCTTTTAGATTTACCGATGCTTTCAATGCAAAGAAAGCTATTAACCTTGAACAAATGTTTTGCAGAACAAAGTTTAAATGTGACTTTGAATTACCAGAAAGCTTTAGCCCAGAAATGGCAGAGTCTTTCGACTCTATGTTTAGCAGTTGCATTGTAGATGGTGATTTTAAGCTACCAAGAAGCTTTAGCACAGTTAAGGCGAAAACAATGTCACGTATGTTCAGTGGATTCAAATTCCCTGCAGACTTCAAATTACCAAAGTACTTTAGTACAGAAAGTGTTACAAACTTTAGTGCTATGTTCTGCGATTCTGTATTACCAAATGTGACTAATATTATTGAAAACTTTAAAACTGGTAATGGAACTGATTTTAGTTCTATGTTTCTGCATGCAGTATTACCAGATAACTTTAAATTACCAGAAAGCTTTAGCACAGCTAATGCAGTCAACATGTTAAGACTTTTTTATGGTTGTAAATTTCCTAAAGGATTCAAATTACCAGAAAGCTTTAGCACAGAAAAAGCTGTAATAATTTCAGAGATGTTTTGTCAGTGTATTTTCAAGTCTGGCTTTTCTTTACCACCAGCCTTTACAATCGAGAATGCAGAGAAAAAAGATTTTATCTTTACAGAAGCGAAAGGACTTGGAGTTATCACATTAACATTAAGACAGATCGTAAAAGCATTGCATGCTAGATACAATAGTGAGAACCAAAAAAACGAGGATGAAAATAGTTCATACAACGGTATGGAATTACCTTCTTTTGCTAAAAAGAAGAAATAGTTTTCTCCGCTTTAGCTAAGTGCTTACGCTATTATTTCTTTTCAGTGCTTTAGCTTTAGCTTTTAACATTTAATCTTTAAATTGGTTTGTAAAGAAATGATAATAAGTGTAAAGTTCTGAAAAGAAATGTAAATCTTTGTAAAGAACTGATAAGTACTGATAAGAAGTGTAAAGTTCCGAAAAGAAATGATAATAAGTGCAAAACATTGAAAAGAAATGTAAATCTTTGTAAAACATTGAAAACAAGGCAAGGTGAAGTATTGAAGAATGCAGAATAAAAAGAAAACAAAATATACACTAAATGTAGATGATAGTAGGAAAAGTAATACTAAAAATATGACAAAGGTAAACAAAAGAATTATCATAGTTGGTGTAATTGTTGTGATTGCAGCGTTACTAATTTTAAAGATGTATTTTCTTGATGAATTAAAAGATGATAAGAAAATTTCTTCTGGTATTGAAAAGATAACTGGGGATTCAGACAATAAGGCTAAAGATGATAATTCAAAACACAAGAAAGCAAATAAAAACACTTCAAACGATAAATCTAAAATAAAAAAGATTAATTGGAAGGACTTTAGCCAAGATACTAAAGCTATAATGGAAATTCCAGACATGTTAGAGTACCCTGTTGTACAATCTGATGATAATAGTTTTTATTTACATCGTGGTTTAGACAAGAAGTATAAATACAGCGGTACATTGTTTATAGATTATCATAATAACAGTGATTTCACTGATGATAATACTATTATTTATGGACATAATATGACTAGTGGAAGAATGTTTGGTAGCTTAAAGAAATATAAATCAAAGAGCTACATGCAGAAGCATAAATACTTCTTTGTTCATGTAAAAGGCATAAATGGTAATACTGATGAAGTGTTGAAATATGAAATCAAAAATGTTTGCGTAGTGAATCTTGGTTCTAAGATTTATACAATACAGTTTGGGGATAACTTTACGCAAGAAGATTATATTAATCGGTATCACGGATTGTTTGGTAATTCATTAGATAAAGATAAAACAATTTGCACATTATCTACTTGTACTAATTTTGGCCGGCAGAGATTAGTTGTTCAAGGCTCATTAATTAATAGAGGGGCTGAGTAAAACTGAATGGTGCCAATAGCTTTAGCAAAGTAAAACTAAATTGGGTTAATTGGTATCAATAGCTTTAGCAAAGTAAAACTGAATGGGTTAATCAGCTTTAGCAAAGTGAATTTATAAAACTTAAATTGAAATTATATTTAATATATTTTACTAAAAAGAAAAGAGGGATAGTATGACTGATTCAGTTTGCATTGCAGTTTTTGTAATGATGATTTTAACATTCGGTTTAGGTATTGTTGTAGGAGAATGCCTTGCAATTGACAGCATTGCTGCTAAACGTGAAGCAAAAAGTAGGAAGAAGGTGGGCATTTGAAGACTTTAGTAGTTGGAGGAATTGTTTTATTAATAGCATTAATTGCTATTATAGATTACAGTGTAATAGCTATAGATCGAATTAACAGGACAAAGAATCAAAATATTCTACGATGACATTTGATTTTGTTTGTTACGGTTTAACCAAGATTTATGTAGTTTTACATATAACAATTTAAGAAAAAGAGAAAAGAAACTCTTTTAGGTAATCTGTAGCTAGGTGAAGTGTAATAGCTTCATTTAGCTTTAGGGGAAATGGTTAGTGAAGTTGATTCACAGTAAGGAAGTTTTCGGATTCTGTCTCAAAAGTTGGTAGAGTCCATCCCCTGGAAATTACGTTTTTACGTTACGATAAATTAGTGATTTGTAGTAAGTAATGTTGCTACAAATCTTTGGAGCATTTTGCTCCAAGACCTTCCAAAGAAGTAACTTTAGGAATGGTAGTGTCTCAAAAATAGGGTACGTTAGTTTAAAAGCTAACGTACTCTTTAATCCTCCAACAATTCTAAAATTGTTGTGGTTTGACAATCCTTTAGATTGTCTGTATTTTGTAATGCCCTCAGCGTAAGCTGGGGGTTTTGTCATTTCTAGGTTGAGTTTTAAAAATTTAAGTTGTGGCACTAATTTAATGAACTACAATGATAAAAGCTTTAGCAAAGGGATTTAGCAAACCTAACTTTTAGATTTAATTTTTAATATAGTAATAAAAGGAGAAATCAAAAATGTTATTTGACAAGACTATTAGTGATTACGTTGAAAGAACAGAAGAAAAGTATAGGACACAGATTGATGTTAGTATTGCAGGCACAAAAGTTTATGGAATTTATAATGGTATTAAACCAGCAGGGATTAATGGTATTTATAAGGGTGTTGAACCAGAAGGAGTTAAAGGGTTGAACTGTGATATGGAAATTTTGATTGAGGATTTAGATGCTTCGGATGCTGTAATGAAGTTTGGTGGAGCAAGTGCGGCCGTATTAAATTTTGCTTCGTACAGCAGACCTGGAAGTACTTTTCTTCTTGGCGGTTTAGATCAGGAATCAGATTTGTGTAAACATTCATTTTTGTACAATGTTTTAAGACAGTGCCCGGATTACTATCAGTGGAATTGTGTAAATGTAAATCGTGGTATGGGCAGAAAGCACGCACTATACACACCTTATGTAATTTTTGAAAAAGATGGAGAACATCGACGTATTGATGTTATTAGCTGTTCTATTCAGAATTGGGCAGTCGCTAGAACATACGGTATTACAAATACAGAGAACGTTAGAGAATTGAAAGAAAGAATTTCTTTTGTATTAAAAATTGCCGAAGAAAATGGAATAAAAAGATTAATTCTTGGTGCTTGGGGTTGTGGTAGTTTTGGACAAAACGCAACTACTGTTGCTAAAGCTTTTGCAGATGTGCTCTGTAATCATCGCAGCTTTAGTCAAGTCATCTTTGCAATTCCAAATTGTGGAGATGATAACCTGGAAAGATTTAGAAGTGTATTTTCACATTATTCTATTTTGAAAAGCCGTTAATAAATTTTAGAAAGTCATTAATAAAATTTAGAAAGTTGTTAGTAAATTTTAGAAAGTCATTAGTAGATTTCAAAACATTAAATTGTTTTGAATAGATTATACAATCTCAAAACGAAAGAGGTAATTACGATGAAAGAATTAGTGAAAGGAACAGATAATGTTTTAAGTGTTCATGAAATCTTAGAATTTGAGATTAGCGATAGCAACAAAGAGTTACCAGTTAATCTAGTGGTAAAGAAAAGTGTTTACCTTTCAAAAGGTAAAAATATTAATCTTTTTGATTACATTACTGATTTAAATGGTAAAGCTGTGCATATACCTTTTCGAAATAGAATTAATTTTCTATGGAAGATTGAGAGTGGAAGTGATTTAGCCAAGCTTTCTGTTTCAGGCAAATTAACTGGATTTTACGATGGTAACGTAAAGGTAAAACTGTTGTATAAAAAGAATGGTAGTTGGTATAATCTTGGGACAATTCTTGTAAAAATAGTTGACGTACAGTTACCAGAAGTTAAATTTGAGTGTGGATGCACATGTAGAGCATTTTTGCAGTGTAAAAGACCTGGAAGTGTTAGTAATAAGTGGTTGTTCAATGAAATAACTTGTACAATTACAAACAAAAGTGATGAGCCAATTGAAGTCTGGCATAATCTAAATGTTAAGCTGGATGATTGGAGAATTCTTTGGCATGCACCACTTGGTGATACAACTACAATCAATCCTAAAGAAACAGTAACTCTCAGCTTTAGCACAGATAGTACTTTACTTGATGGTAGTGATTTAGAGAAGATTTCATACACTTTTGAAATCAATGGTACACCAATTGCTGTTTACTGGGATACAGTAACAGGACAAACATCATTTAATAAAATATCTAAATAAGTTGGAGGTAGCAGAAATGAAAGATAATTTTAATGCACTTACGGAAGCTAGATTAGAAAAACTTGAAGAACGTGTACATTCAGTAGAAGTTATACTTCTTTTTATGACAATTAATGGACTGCTGACGAGCATTGTAAATTTATTAAAATCTCGTAAAAAGCAGTGAAGAAAATAAGTGAAGGGGCATTGCAATGCCCCTATTTTCATTTAAATAGGAGGGACTATGAAAGTGAATCAGAAACCTTATTATCACCGTAGTAGTATTGAAAACACTTTAGCCCAGATGCCACGCTACAATGCTTATGCCTGTGGGTATGGAGAACATAAATCAAAAAAGAAACCAAATAGAGCAAAGAGAAAAGAAGAACTTCGAAAGGAGTTAAAAAATTATTAATCTGAAGAAACAAAATACAGATAATAGGAGGGTTTAGTAATGATACATTATAAGATTTGGAAACCAAATTGTAAGCCAGTTGGAATACTTCAAATTGTGCATGGAATGACTGAATACATAGGAAGGTACGATGCTTTAGCCAAGTATCTAAATGAGCTTGGGTATATAGTCTGCGGTCATGATTTAGAAGGGCATGGTACTTCTGCGTATGCTGGAATTCCTGCATTACACATGGTTTCATGGAATAGTGCAGTAGTAAATTTAGAAAGCTATAGAATTACATTTAAAGAACAGTTAACAAAAGAGTATGGAGAATTACCTTATTACATGCTTGGATTTTCATTAGGCTCTTTTTTGGTTAGAAGTCATCAAATGAAGTATCCAAATACTGTAGATAAAATTATTCTCGTAGGAACCGGTATGCCATCGAGTTTACAGCTTTCAATCGCACGTACATTAGTAAATTTAAGATGTAGTAAACGTAAGCAAGACGCACCATCAGACTTTGTAAGATCATTAGTATTTAATTCTTATAATAAGAAAATACCAAACACCTTAACAGAGTTTGATTGGCTATTTAAAAGTCAGATTGCTTTAGAAAAGTATCGTCAGGATGCTAATGTGCAAACTAAAATGACTCCTAAATTTTTCTTAGAATTTCTAAACGGAATGTCTGATTTAAATAAAAATGAGTATAGTGCTTTAGCAAAGAAAACTTCGTTACCTGATGTTCTTTTTCTTTACGGAGAAGAAGACCCAGTAAGTGAAGGTGTCGATGTTGTTGAATGGAGATACCGAAGTCTAGGTGCAGCTGTTAGAGTTGTTAAAATACAGGAAATGAGACATGATATCTTGCATGATATGTGTAGCAATTATGCTTGTCAGGTAATTTGTGATTTCCTGGAAGAACCAATCAAAAAGAAGAACGAGAACGTGGGTGGTAATGATAATGAGTAATTTATTAGATAGACTTACTGACGATGATTTAAAGAAAAATACAGAAAGATTTGTGGTTAAAATAAAATCTCCCGGAATCGGAAGCTTAACTGAGTTCAAAAATGGTACTTTTAGTTTTAATTCACTAATTCCAATTCCACAGGAATTACTGATGACATGCGGACCAATAGTTGAACTGGCATTGTATGCTTACTTTGTTGAAAACGAGAAGTACAAGGCGGAAGGAGATCCAAACCTTTTAGCCAAGCACAAACCTGCAAAGGTGAATGACATTCCAAAAGTTGACCGTGCTGGTCTTAACATTCCAAAAGGTTCTTTAGCAGAGTATCTCACAGAAAATGAATTAGTTTTCTTTGATAATTTACTAGTAAAAGACTTCAGGGATTTAGACCAGCGGTATAAAAAACATTTAGCAAAGTACAATGGCAATGCGGCACGACTCACCAATTTAGGAGAGCGATACTTTGGAAATTGTATTAAGCACGACTGTATTGCACATCATAGTTGGTGTCAACGCTATTGGGGAACACCTCTCAATGCTTTAAATGTATTGGTAAGTAAGAACGAAGTTAGCTTTAGCACAGTGAATGGAATGCCAAACAAAGTGCTTACGGCTTTAAGTGTTCGCTACCCAGATAGAACGTTTGATTGCGAACTTCTTAACAGTAACGGGGAAGTAAAATACACCTTAGAAGATGGGAAAATGTAAAGTGGTCTGTACTAGTCTAAGCGACAGTACAGGCTTTTTTAAGCGTGAGAAGTATGCGATAGGCTTTAGCTCAGTAAGAGCCTTAGCCAAGAGCAGCGACAACAGCGGCAGCCATTGCGAGCCGCAGGCGAGCTTGGAGCGAAGCGCCGAAGGGAGTCAAAACAATGATAACGCTACACCAACGCAATTTAATTTTAAGAAAGGAGAATACATCAATGCAAAACTATGAATTAATGACACCAAACGAAATTAATGATTTACCTAAAGTGTACACAACAGTGCAGTTCAATACTGAACAGATTACAAATTGCTTAGATTTATTCACAAAAGACTTCAGCTTTAATAAGGTAATACCTATTCCTGAGAATTACCAGATAGTACATGGTCCAGTAATTGAAAAAGCTTTAGCCACGTACTTAACTAACTTTGGCAGAAATAACCCACAAATGATACCAGAAAATTATTCTATCATTGTAGAAATACTTCAATACGCAGGTATTACTATACCAGAAGATTTCAACGTTTGGTTTCGAGAGTGTACTGTAAATTGTGATGTAGAGACTTGGAAACGTTTTTATCAGTTAGGACAGCAGTACTATGAAAACTACAAACGCACTAAAACATTCACAGCAGTTGGTTTCTGTGGTAGATTTTGGGGAACACCTTCTGATGTGATAGAAGTTATTTTACACACAACTGAAAATACTGTAGGTGTTGTCTTAACCACTTTAGCCAAGCCACCCTTACCATGGTTAGTTGTGCTTAGCGAAATGTATCCTGCATTAAGTTTTGTAATAACTATCGAAGATAGTAATGTAACTGTCACGTACAAATTACATTGGGGTTCTTTAGAAAAGATTCATGAAGAACCAACATCAAGGACTGCTGATAATGAACCTAAGTTAAATACTATGGGGATTTTTTAATGGAGATTTTTAATGGGGATTTTTAATAGAGATTTAGTAGGAGGAGATTATGAAACATTATGTAATGATGACAAATGAAGACTTCAATGCATTACCGACAGCAACAACACAGATTTATTTTCCACAGCATGGTAACGAAGACTGCAAACGATATTTCTTAGACAAAGACTTTAGCTTTAATAAATTAATCCCAGTACCAAACTATTTGTACACTATGCCAGGGAATTTAGTTGAAAAAGCTTTAGCCACGTACTTCACTGATTACGGTCTTTCAAGCGAACCACTTAGTGATTTTCAGATAGATGTTCTAAAAGAATTAGGAATAGATGTACCAGAAAATCCAAAAGAATGGTATTATGGAATTACTAAAGGAATTGGTTCAGATAGGCTTGAAAGACTGCACAGAAAAGCAGAACTGTACTGTCACAATAAACAAATCCATGGTTATTTCTGTCAAAGAGATTTCCGTAACCTTCATTGGGGAACACCTTTTGATGTATTAGGTTACGGAGTTGATGTCAAAAAAGATGTCTTTTCTCCTGGAGGAACACTACTTGAGAAGAGCGGTGTGTTCATTACATTAACCACTTTAGCCACGCCACCTTTAGCATGGTTTAAAGTATTTCGACAATGTTTCCCTGCTATTAATTTTGAAATCAGTGTAAATGGAAAAGAGATTAAAGAATTATCCGCACATGTGGTCGATACGGAAAATAATGAAGCTGCTGAACTAGAAAAGATGGATTTATTGTAGGAGGGATTGTTTTGGGAAAATCATTGGAACCAATAATGACACGAACTATTAGAATTAATGCCGATTATCTTAGTGAAACTACAATAGCTAAGTACATCAATCCTGTTGTTTCTGGTGAAGGCACTATTGAATTACCTCCTGTTGTTTCAATTCCTGGAATCATTTCTTACTTTAGCCAAGACAATTCTGTTATGCTAAAGATGACAAAAGACCTCACAATGAAAAAGCTTAAAGAACAGAAAAGGTACTTACCAGAAGATTTAATAAGTCTTTTAGCTTTTGCAATCTTACAGGGATTTAGCTATATAGAAATAATTTTAAAGTAATGTACCAGGCAGAATTCTACAGAAAGGAGCTTTAGCAAAGTAGCTGAGCACAATAATCTTAGTGAAGGAGATAATACAATGAAAAATTTAACTGAATTATTGAAGTCAGAAGATGTCAGAACTACAGAAGGTTTGGTAAACCTTTTTGTCAGTGCAGCAGTAAGAGGGGCAGTAACTACATTTGTTTTCTTCGTAGTCGAAGGAACTGTATTTGTTGTAACAAAAGCTTTACGAAAATAGAATTCAAATAAACACAACTTAATAGCATTCAAGAGACCTGAGCAACTTTAGCCCAGGTCTTTTTATTTTAAAAAATGTTATCCAATAGAGGTCAAAACAAAATTAATGTTGCATTAATTTAAAGGAGGTATTTTATTTGAAAAAGACCATTAAAATAATTTTAAGCTTAGTTGCATTAGTCGTAATACCATTTGGTTTATTTGTATTTACAAATTTAATGAATGAAATTCCATTGCTGTTATCTATAGAATCTGCAGCTATGGCTTATTTATATTTTGCTTTAGCATGCACCATCATTACTTGTATTTTATTATTTGTACTTAAAAAGAACAAAGGCAGACACAGTAATGACGAAGCACTTCTTAAGAATGTTTTTGATAAGTTGTTACTTGCCTTTGCATTAGCAGTAATGACACTTGTAATCGTTTTAGCAAAGCAATACACTTTTGTGGAATCAAACGAGTTTTTAAATGTTTTGGTAGTTATCTTAATAGCCACATTAATTGTCGGCTTTAGCTTAGTGACCGGGTTTAGCTTTATTATGCTAAAAAGAGAAATTAAAAAGGAAACTAAGGGGGAGATTAAAGAGGAGATTCCGAATGAGTGATAAGCAAAAGAATGTTAAAGACATTGCAGATGCTGTAGATACAATTGAACTTAAAAAACTTCTGGAAGAGTTACGTAATAGTGGTAAAAAGAAAAAAGAACCTTTACGAGATTTACAAGAAAAGATTAGTTACATTGGTTTAATGATTGCTTGCTTTCTTGCCGTAATCTTAGCGTATATAACTATGATTTAGGAGGTATTAAAATGTTTGGATTTTTTGTAATCATTGCTGCTATGGCACTAACTATTTTTTACTTTACTATCGATAGAATGGGTAAACGGTCAGGTGTCGATAAAGTAATTGATTTTCTGGAGGACTTAGTAGAAATGGATGCACTTAGAATAGAAATTGGTTCTAACTGCGGACAAAAAGCTTTAGCCAAGTCCGACCCAGTTAAAACTAAGAAAAAGAAAAAGAAAGATAAAAAGAGAAAGAAGAATGATTCCGAGATTTTACAGTTAATTAATAAGATTGATAAAAAGTTAGAAAAAGGGTACACATTTGCAAATATTTCTAGAAATCATTATGAAAAAATTTACAAAGAAGAAATTTTAAATTTATACAAAACTTCAAAATTAAAAGGCGATGCTGAAGATTCAATCAAAGAAGTTTTAGAATCACTTTTAGGTGATTTAAGAAAACCTGGTGAGAGTTTCGCTAATAAGTTAGAAACAAAAGCTTCAATTGATACTTTAGATACAATGCTTACAATGGATGGTATCAAAGAAAGTGAACTACAAATTGTTGCTAGAGAGTCTTTAACCAAGCCCATTTCCAAAAGAACATTAGACATGTTAAGCGGTGAGTAAAACAAAATGAAAAGGTGTAATAGGATAGTTTGTGCAATAATTTTCTCAATGTTTGGTTCTTTGCTATGTGGCATTGGTTTAGACTTTAGCAAAGCAACTTTCGGTTTACCAGGATTTGTGTCAATAATCATTGGAATCATCTTTGGTTTTTCTTTGCTTGATTGCTAGATTTTACAGGAGGTTATTAATGAAAAAGAAAGTTATAGTTTGGCTAGTTGTTTTACTTTTTTCAGTTATTATATGTGTTCTTTCAATTTGTGGCTATGCAAGCCTAGCTAAAGAAATTCTTATAGTAATTGGAATTGCGGCAGACGTGTTTGTCATACTTTTTGTAGCTATGATGGTATTTCTCGAAACCTATTTAGCCAAGCACCCAAATCCATTTAAACATGAGATTGAGAAACGAAAAGCACAGCAAGAACTCAAAGAAGAAATGGATAAGAGATTTAAAGAATGAAATTCAAAGAGGTCTGGTATTAACTAGACCTCTTTTTGTAACCATTTTAGGAGAGAGCTTGATGTTTCAAAACCATGTTACTCTTTGAGTAAAAATATAATAAATTATTAAATGGCTATGAGAAAACTTCCTTCTACTTTACAAAAAACAAAAAATGATTTTAGTTTTCTCGCTTTCCATTTATGGTGGCTATGGAAAAGCTTCCTTCTATTAAGAAAGGTGTCAATGTAGTTTTTCCGTTTTCCACAAACAACTAAAAATAGCGGCTATAGAAAAACTTCCTTCTATTAAAAAAATTGGGTATGTCTTAGTTTTTCTGTTTTCCGCACAGTGCCTAGATTCTTCAATGAGTCTAGGCACTTTTACATTTGGAGGTATGTTATGCTAAATGAAATTTTATTAAGAAGAAAACACAAAGTTACTGTTGATTTAAAAACACCATTAAACAAAATCGCTGTGGAGTCTTTAACACATCTTTTCACATTTGAACTTAATCTCAGTAGTCTTGGCTTTAGCCTAGAACAAAATTTTGCTTTAGTTTTAGCCAAGCAGCCAGTAGCAGTAATTGATGATTTGTATAAAGAATTAATTCCAGCACTTCAGGCTTTGATCGGAGCTGATAAAGAATACAAAGTAATGTATCCTAATTTTCCGAAGCAGGTAGCAGAAGCCGACGATGCAGAACTTTGGATTAACGCTATCTTACATTACATTAGTTTCGGTACTTGGCTTCCTGAATACGAGAAGGTTGAAAGAGCACCTTTAGCAGAGTTATCTAAACGACAGGAATTAACTCTAGGAGATTTAGAAGATTTAAAAGAGATCTTCACTAATCTCCTTAGCAGTAAAACTTCTTTAGCCCAGCAAGACTACAAAGACTTGGAGTGGTGTTTAGAGAATGTAGAAGAGAGCTGGAATTGGATTCCGGAAGAAATCACTTTTAAAGAAATTCTAGCATGGATTAGTGCAAAGCTGGTAAAAGAAGGAAAAACTGAAGTCTTAGCTAAACACTACAAGACAGTTACAGATGTACTTAGACTTACAGTTTCACTATCTGATGGCGATATCTCTTTAGCCGAGAATACTAAATTCAAAAGCTTCTCTCGTAAGGAACGTAGAATTGTCATGAGCATTTTAGCCCAGTGTTCTAACCTTGAGGAAGATATGTGGCGATACAGAGAACAATGGATTAGACTTGGAGAAAGACTTCACCCTGGAGAATTCAAAGGACAAGCATTCAAAAAAGTACAATTAACTTTCAAATCAATTAGAGAAGAGAAAAAACCTCTCTTTTGGACAGGCAAAGTAGAAGGTCTCATTAAGTCTCCAGAACACAACAAAGACGAAATGGAAACACTATTAGGACTACTTACACAACGCCCTGGAGATTTCGCAAGACGATTAGACAAGTTGTTACGGGACTACCCTGACTACTCAGACGAAATTGTTGAAAGCTTTAGCACAGTGGCAGACAAAGTCAGCACACCTGTACTTCTGCAGACATTAGCACACTTCCAGTACAGAAATTGTGAAGATCTACGCACAGTAATGCCAAAAAGAAACGTAGCTAAAATACAACTTCTTGACAGCTTTAGCCAAGAAATTGGTGACACTACAAAATTACGTGTCGTACTCATAAACGCTTTGGATAAACAATACTCTAAACGCTCCTCACTTGGAAACGTGTGGATCGACAGAAATCTCGCAGACTTCATTATTCCTTTCTCACAACGAAGTGCTAACAGTACATACAAATCAATGACAAGGGGAAGTAGATTTACTTTAGCCAAGTCAAACGTCCGTTTCTTCGTTTGGTGGACAAATACAGAATTTGGGTGTCATCCCGTTGACTTAGATTTGTCTGTAGCCTTCTACAATGAAAATTGGGGTTATGTCGGACATGTCTCATACACTGAATTAGAAAATTCTTCACTGAGGTGTTATCACTCAGGTGATATTACTAATGGTGATGATTTTGGAGGTAAAGGAGCTTCAGAGTTTATTGATGTGGATTTGGATGCCATGTTAAATGAAGGAGTTCACTACGTAGTACCGCAGGTGTACTCGTATTCTGGCGAAAACTTTAGCCAAGTACCTTGTACATTTGGTTGGATGGAACGAGAAGATTTGAATTCTGGTGAAATCTATGAACCTACAACTGTAGAAAATCAGATTTCATTAACTTCAACAAGTAGGATTTCTATACCATTAGTAATCAACTGCAAAGAGCGTAAAGTAATTTGGACAGACCTTTCAAAACAGATAGGAACAGAAAGGTCCAATAATCTTGAAAACAATCTAGTCGGAACGACCTTAGCAGCGTATGCAATGGTTAATCTTAAAAGAACTACTATGTTTCAGGTCGCTGTTCTAAACACTTTAGCTCGTGGAAAGGTTGTAGAAAGAGTGGAAGATGCAGATGTAATCTTTACAGCAGATGAAGAGGGAATCAAGAAGGCTTTAGCTCAGGAGCCTAGAGAAAAGTCTGGTGAGCCTCGCATCATTACACAGTGGGATTTAGATGTATTCATGTCTGACTTGATTTAGCACAGCCAGCTAGCAACCACTTTAGCCAAGTCCTTCTCTAATCGGAGGATTTGGCTTTTAATAAAGGAGAGTTAAGATGAGAATTGGCATGGATATAAAGAAAATACATTTTTACCTTTTAAAACATTTTTTAAGGAACATTTTACTCAGATATTTATTACTTGTTGTTTGTTTATTTTTAGTCACAAAAGGAGTAGTGTCATATAGTAGTAAAGAAGTTATTAGAAACTTTTTAATTGTTTCTTTAATATTGTTGGTACTTTCTACACTTTGCTACAAATTAGTTAAAAGAAAAGTCACAACAATGTATCATTTAACCGGAGATGTTACTGCGAAAGATGTAGATAGTCTTTCTGATATTATTGATTTATATTATTTATTTTTAGAGAGTGCTTTATTATTACATATTGTAGCATGCTATCTTCCTATGCTTTTCACGGCTATGGAAGTAGGAAATTTAGTTGCTTCATTTCTTGCATTAGGTGTATTTGTAATCCTACTTATACATTTTCATTATATGAAAGATTTCGAAGAAACATTTAAAAACAAAATACTAAACTTTTTAAATATTGAAATAGAAACGATAAACGAAACGGTAGAAGAACCTGATGAAGATGATGTTGGAGAAATGGAGGATAACATAATGTTAAATGAAAATAATAAATTACCAAAAGATGTTAGTGAGAATGAAAAAGATAAAGGAAGCGAGGAAACAGGCGTGACATTAAATGATGTAATTGGCACAATGCTAAATTCTTTATGTGGAGTAACAATAGTTGAAAAGTCTCCAGCAAAGTCGGAGAAAGAGTCAGATGGCTTTAGCCAAGATGATCACTTTAGCCAAGACAAGACCTTTAGCCAAGGTAACAGGCCGGACATGTCTTCAGTAGAATCTTTAAACAGAAAGGCAAATGTGATCTTTCTTTTGCCGTTTATGCTGCAGATTCCATTTCTATTCACAAATCTACATAATACAAAACTTTTATCACTCGTAGCGATAGAACTGGTGGCAGTTGGAATTTTACTAATAATAGTTTCTAAGTTGTTTACAAACTTCTATGAAATGTTTGATGAAAATAAAGTATTTCCAGTGAGTGTGTGCCTTTATGCTCGCATAATAATGTTGCTTAGATTTGCAGCAGTATGTATTAGTAGTTGTTTGGGTACAGAGATTTTCACAATACTGAAATACGATAAATTAGTTTACGCTACAATGGGATTAATAGTTATCTGTGCAATCTTGTTAAATCATAATTACAAGAAAACTACAGATGAGATTAAAAAGCTTAATAAGTAATAACGCTCTGTAAAGAAGTGTGTCAGCTTTAGCCAAGTCTTCTCTAATCGGAGGATTTGGCTTTTAATAAAGGAGAATTTATTATGAATGAATTACAGAAAAAACTTGTAGACAAAGAACTTAAGAATGAAGTCAAAGAAAATCTCAAAGAAAATCTCAAAAGAAAGTTTTATAGATTTTTCTTTGTGATAAAGGCATTAATGACATTGTCACTATTTATTTCCTTCGAATACTTAATCTTGACATACAAAATGTCAACTGACTATTACAGCTCTTTACAAGTAGTAATGGTAATAGCTGTTGCTGTAATTGTTTCTTGTTTTGTTTGTATTATGCAGGCTATAAAGCATCAATGTTTTGATAATCTTGATAAATTTTGTACTTTATTTGCGGTCGCAGCTATTACAATTTTTTCATTTAGTTTTATTTACATATTAATTTTTCCCGATATTGAGAACGTTACTATAGCTGAGTCTAATTATTTTGAATTAGCTTGTCAGTTAACTTTTTGGCTATTCATCTTCAGGTTTCTTCAGTTTAAAACTAATAAGGAGAGATTAAGATATTTAGGTTTCACTATTCCTGAAGAACAATCTGTAAATGTTGGCAAAGAAAATAATGCGATAAGCGGAAATAAGTAGTAGCACAAAAATTGTGTAGGAAGCGCTTAAGAAAGAAACCAGACTAAAGTGGAGATGAGGAGGAGTAATCGCTTTAGCCAAGTCTTCTCTAATTGGAGGATTTGGCTTTTAATAAAGGAGAATTTACTATGAATGAATTGCATAAAGAACTTGTAGCAAAAGAAATTAAGAATGAAATCAAAGAAAATCTTAGAATAAAGTTACATAGATTTTTCTTTGTGGTGAAAGCTGTAGTGACTTTAATATTATTTATTTCATTTGAGTATTTAATCTTGACACGCAAAATGACAATCAATCTAAATTACATTTTATTACAAGTGATAATGGTAATAGCCATTGCTATGATTGTTTCTTGCTTTGTTTGTATTTTACAGGCTATGAAGCACCAATGCTTTGATAATCTTAATAAATTTTGTACTTTATTTGCAACTGCGATGTTTACGATTTTTGCATTTAGTTTGAGTGGTGTATTAGTATTTCTTAGTTCAGGGAGTATTGTAAGTAATCGTTCTAGTTTTTATGATTTGGCATATATGATAATTTTTAATTTACTTATTTTTAGATTTTTTCAGTTTAAGAGCGGTAAAGAAAGATTAAGAAATTTAGGATTTAAATTATCAGAAGAAAAGCTTGTACAAAAAATAGAAATGAATAGTAGTATGCGAAAGATTGCACAAGAAGAACTTAAAAATGCAACCAAACAAAAAGTGAAGATTGCAGCCTGTAAGATTCTCACTTTAGCCAAGTACTTAGCGATAACTATGGTAGTTATTTTTAGTGAAAGTGTAGCTTGTAAAAATCAAACATTTAATTGGATTGCTTTTATTGTATTGCAAATAGCTTTAGCCACGTTTTTTATTGCAACAATAACTTTCTTGGTTATGCTTAATCAATCTATAAAGTACGAATTAAATAACAACCTTGACGGACTATACACTATGTTCTACTTAGGTATTTCAAATATTCTTGTAATCAGTTTTGTTAATGTAAGTATCTTTGGATTACATGCAAAAGCTGGTTTAGAATGTGAACTTGCTATTGGAATTCTTATGATGATTCATTGCTTGGATTTTTTAAAAGTACACCAATTAAAGACCAATTAGCTAAACTTGGTATAGAATCGAAATAAAAATACAATGTAACAAAACTTTAGCCAAGTCTTCTCTAATCGGAGGATTTGGCTTTACTTTAATCAAAAAAGGAGAATTAATTATGACATTTGCAGAGATTTTAATAAACACAATGAAAGATAAACCAGAAGTGGTAAACTTCTTTGATTATTTATTTTATGCTAAACAGTATTGTATGATACTTGAAAACATAGAAGGTGAAGGTGTTAATAGCTTTAGCCCAGAACAACATCGTGAGCTAGAAATTGGTTTCACAAATGTTTACTCTACCGGGCAGTTAACAAATCTATTGATTTCATTCACAGTAAGTGTGAAAGGAAGGATTGCAGAAAAAGCAAACAATTCATTAGAAGTAGAAAATCTTCTTGATGAAATAATTTCTAAAACTTTAAATACTAAAGTAAAAGCAGAAAATCCAAAAGTAATCGAGATGTTTATCGATTGTTTCTGTAGTTTACAGATTGGACATTGTATTCGAACTAAAGAATGTCCATACGAATGGAAACTTAATCTTACAGATTTTAATAACTATAGTATTTACTTTAGCACACAAAATGAATTGGAGGATTTCATTGAGAAGTATGTAGGGATACCTTATGTTATTTACAAAAAAGATAAGAGCAGTGATTGGAATGAATTCCGTTCAGTTGGCTATAAAATACTTGCTCCAAGTATTCTTAAAAGACCAAAGCATGCGATTTAATGATTACTTTGGCCAAGTCTTCATTAAACGTAGCTGCTTTAGCCAAGCCCTAATTTAATCAGAGAATTTGGTTTTCATTTTACAGGAGGTTTAACATGAACAACACAGCATTAGAAAAGATAACAGAACAAATTACAATAGCATTGATAGTTTCATTGTTACCATTTATTTGGTATTTTATCTATTTACTCAGAGGAGGTTATGCAACCACACCGAAATATTCTGTGCTTATCGTTAGTGGAATTCTTTTTCTGGATTTAGCAATGTTACTATTAAGCTATAGTAAAATCTATAAGAACTTTAGCACAGGATTTCTCTCAACCTACAGTAATCCTACTGATTTTAATTTAATTGAAACCTTAAATCAGTATAAAAAAGCTTTAAACAAGGTTAGTGAGACTTTGAATGACTTAGATAAAAAAGTAGCAGAAGTTGACAAATTTTCAGGTGTTGATGGGTTAGATATAGATGGATTAGATGATGAAATTGTTACTATTATTAAAGACATAGATACACCTGATAGTAGTAATAATTTCAAAGTAGTAACAGTATTGCTTGAATTGACAGAAGTAATCAATTTAGTTTACTTTTATATGTTTTTAATGTTTGCATTAGGACTTTCAGCTAACTTAGACATTTTTCTTAAAAGCTTCGGGATTACAGGTGCATTAGTAACAGCTTTAGCTATGATAATAGTAGCACTTATCTTTATCAGAGCACAACGAAACATAACTAGCAAAACTTTGTATAATATTTTTGAGAACTAATAAACACTTATAAATGTCTGTATAATTGTATTTAGAATTGATGAGCAAAACTGTGACTTCGCTGTTCATTTAGTTTCACCTTAGCCCAGATCTTCAAGAACCGAAGGTTTGGGCTTTTCACTTTAGCCCAGATCTTCAAGAACCGAAGGTTTGGGCTTTTCACATTTATTAATAAAGGGTGTGATTTGATAGATGAGAGATGAGAAATAAGAAAAGGAGTTTAAAAAGGAGTTTAAAATGGAATTAGAGAAAACAAATCAGAATGAAATTTTAAAGGAAACAAATCAGAATGCAATTTTAAAGGAAACAACACGACGTATAGCAATGACGTTAGTCATTGCCACTTTACCTTTTTGGGTATATTTATTTTACCTTTATGCAGGAGGTTATAAAACTGAAGCCAAATCCTCACTTATTTTCTACAGTGTTGTAACAGGTGTTCTTTTGGTAGTATTTGCTTTTAATTACTTTTACTATTGGAGTATTTTGGGAAACGGTGAGAAAACGTTTGAAGATTGGATTGATTTTGAGAACTTATTATCTAAAACAAAACTGATAAAAGAAGAAGTTCTGGCAGATTCTATTAAAAAGATGTACACATTAGCCAATCTCATCTTTGCTGCAGATTTAGCCGCGTGCACAAAAAATTACTTTCACAATATAACTGAATTCAAAGCAATAGTATTCACAGTAATAACAATTACAATTATGACTGTCTTCTCTCACATACAGAGATTCAAAACTGAAAGAAGAATGTCATCGCTGATGGAACAGAAATTAATAGAAAATAGTAAAAATAAAGAATAAGGAGGTGTTAGCAATGGGAAATCCAATGTGGTTTTTTGATGACGTATGTAGAGAAACCTATCGTTTATTAATGGAAGAAAAATTAATCGAGAAGAAAAAGATTCAGATTAATGAAATTCCTATTGAAGAAATTCGTGAAGCAATCAAAGATTGTAAACACAGTTCAGAGTTCTATTTTCAATGTGGTATTGCTGTATCTAGCATCGCATCAGACCTTTATAAAAACAGAGGGTGTGACGAATTAAATGCTGCAATTGATGGTTACAATATGTATTTAGATTTTATTGGAATAGAAGAGGATGGTTAAATTAAAAACTTAATCCAAGCTTTAGCCCAGTTCTCTTTCAACGGAGTTCTGGGTTTTATTTAAACATGTATATATTGTATTAAGATAAGAGCATTAACTATTAGAAAAGTAAATAATTATAATAATCATTATAATGGAGGTATTAAAAATGGAAAATTCAGTATTATTTTTTGATGATGCATGTAGAGAGACTTATCGTTTATTAAAGGAAGAGGGGTTGATTAAAAAAGAGAATAAAGAAGAAAAATATATTACTATTGAAGAAATTTGTAAAGCAATCAAAGATTGTAGGCATAATACAGAGTTTTATTTTCAGTGTGGCGTTGCCGCAGCTAACATTGCAGCTAACATCAATACAGTTAGAAATTATAGTGATTTATCTATTGCTATTGATGGTTACAATATGTATAAAGATTTTATTTGTCTAGAGGATAATTATTGGTTTTATTTTACCAAAGCTTTAGCCAAGACCTTTGTCAAAAAAGTTCTTGGTTTTATTTAAATGCTCTTATGTGTTATGATTAGGGGCAGGAGGTGTACGTATGGGTAATATTTACAAAGAGTCATTTAACACAGCTAAAGATATTGAAATCTATGAAGGGATTAGAATACAAAATTCAGTACATAACATCTCTTTTAAAACATTAGTTACTAAATTAGAGAATTGGGATTTCGTAATTCCAGACTTTAGCCAAGTTTATCGTTGGACAGAGCAACAGGCAGAACAACTAGTGATTTCGTTACTCAGAGGTTTTCCAATACCACCAATTTATTGCTATACAAACAAGGCGGGGCAGCAAGTAATCATAGATGGCCAACAACGAGTTATTAGTCTCTATCTGTACTACATAGATAAGTTTATGGAAAACACAACACAATTTATTAATCAAAAAGAAATACAGAACAAGGGAAAGTCCTTTAGGGATTGCATTGAGTTGTGTAATCTAAGAGATAAAAGGTACTACACACGTTTTTGGTCAGGGAGAGAAAATGAGAAAGAAAATGATAATGGAAATGAAAGTGGTAATCGAGAAGTTAAGACAACAGAAATTACATACAGTAAATTAAGTCAACCTGTCAAAGATAGGATTGACATTAGCCAAGTAACTATGATACAGATTAATGTTGATTGCAAAAATGAGCATTACAGATTAGCAACACTTCACAAGATAGCTGCTAATTTAAATGTTAAAAGTAAACCCTGAGAAAGAATGGTAGTGTGTGAACCTCTTAATTACTTTAGCCAAGCTATACAATTCTATTAAAAAGAAAGGTTAAAATGGTGAAGTAATGATTAACAAATTTAGAGGTGCTAACAGATTTCTTAGTAATTTCTATGAAACAAGTGTAGAGTGGGAAGGCTTAATTTATCCTAGCTCAGAAGCTGCGTTCCAAGCAGCCAAGACCTTAGACCAGGAAGATCGTAAACGATTCCAAACAATGACACCAGTTGAAGCAAAGCGAGAAGGCTATAAGGTAACACTTCGGGATGATTGGGAAGATATTAAATTACATGTAATGTATGAAGTCGTTTTAGCCAAGTTCTCTCAGAATGAATTCCTTAAGCAGAAATTAATTGCAACAGGACGAGAATGGTTGGAAGAAGGAAACACTTGGGGAGACAGAACATGGGGTACTGTAAATGGGATTGGGCAAAACCTTTTAGGACATGTTCTCATGACAGTCCGAAGTGTTCTAATGCTTCAAGAAGCAATCGAAAATGGTGAGATAGATCCAAACAACTTCGACAAAGATAAGTGGAACGAGGAGCATAGTGTAATCCGATAATGATGATGAGCTTTAGCTCAGTAATTACTTTACAAAGGCTTTAGCTCAGCAAGAGCTTTAGCACAGTAACAACTTTAGCCAAGATCTCTGTAACAGGAGCTCTTGGCTTTTCTCATTTCTATTCTTTAAACAAAGCAAGTCCGAAAACGGAGCAATCTGAATCACAACAAAAGAGAATTCAGTTTAGTCAAGTTTAAAAATCAAGGAGGTATTAATCATGACGAAAGATTCAATCACAATCAAAAATAAAGTTAAAAATAAAGTCAAACATCATTTAAGCATAACCATAGCAGTAGTAAGCTTACCATACTTAGTTTATTACATTCTCTTATTCAAAAACAAATTGTTGCAAGAACTTTGGCCAACAACATTACTTTGGACAATAACATTGACTGTCACATTCAGTCTTAGTATACTTTTACGTAAAGCTACTCTAAAAGCTTTAGCCAAGGAAAACTATAGTAAAATATTTTTACTGTCCAAGGGTTTCTTTAGTATAGTAGTTTGCATCAGTACATTCGGAATTGTTGGATGTATGCAAACCTTTAGAAATGTTCACGAACACACAAATGCAGTAGCTGCGTTGTTTATTTTCTTAGCTATCAATTTAGTCTTCTGTGCATTCATCGCAATTCAAAGAGTTTACATAGAAAAGTGTATTAGTGATTTACAGAGAGAAGATAATAGAAAAGTGTATTAGTGATTTAGCTCAGGAAAACAAAATTAAGGAGGTATCATTATGGCACAAATAAATTTTTATGTCGATGACGATTTAAAGGACTTTGCAGAAAAGGCATTTAATACTATTGGAATTACTATGACAGATGCATTAATTTTGTTTTTAAAACAATGTGCTATATGTGAAGGTTTACCATTTAATTCAGAAATTACAGAATATAAACCAGAAGTTATTGATGCTATGTTAGACGCTAAAAGGGTTAGTAAGAACCAAAATGCTAAAGCTTATGATTCTTTTTCGGATGCTATTTCAGACATGGAATAACACTTGCATAATCTGCAACGGAGGTGAATAATAACGATGAATAATACAACAACAATTCAAAACACTCAACACACGTCCCAACAGGAGTTAATGAAAAAGATAGAAGAATTAACTACACCATTAACATACTATGGTAAAGGAAATGACATAACTATAGATTACATTTCAGACATACATTTACAACACCATTTAAAGTTTTATAACAACGATGCCAAACAGATGCTCAGGCAAGTTACAGAAGCTTTAGCCGAGTCGATCACTTTTAACAGTATTAGAATCATTAATGGCGATTTAGCCACGGATCACAATATGGTAATTGAGTTCTTTAAATTCCTACGCATCTATTGTAGTAAAAGTTCTTTCACTCATTTCAAACATAAATTAATTAATTGCAGAGAACAATTTAACTCAGGAATTCTAGAGAAACAATTACAGCACCAAAGAAAGTACAAAGAATTCTTACTACAAGCAATAGAGGTAAAAAAATTTATCATTGGTTTCAATTTACAAAAGTTAGTAAACTATAGAAACCGTTACAGATACGAAGAAGATTTAATGAGTGCTTTTAAATATTTTAGAAAATTAAAATCATTTCAAAAACTTAATCTCACAGATAGAGAAATTGAGAACATTATAGAATTCATTGAATTAAATCAAAAATTAAATGAATGCGGCGAAGAGATAGCTTCTCTTGGACAAAAAATAGGATGGTTAAATATAGACAAAGCAGAATTAGAAAAGGAGTGCAATAAGCCACTTGAAGAAATTACTTTGAATGACTTTAAATTAGATAAACTAAAGGATATCTATTTTATTCTCGGTAACCATGAATACTACGATTTCGATTCTATCGCATCGGCTGTAGATTTCTATAAAACCTCTTTAGCTAAGTACGGCATTCACGTTCTCCAAAACGAAATGCTGGAATTAAAACGTTTCTCATACTTGGACGGTACTCCCAAATGGATTGATTTTATTCTCTATGGTGGAACAGGCTTCGCAAAGTATGACGAACACTTCAATGCTAACAATACACTTTGTTACGATGGCTTTACTCGTGAAGAAGAGATAGAAGAGGGAACTAAGTTTGAAGATGGATATTACAAAGCTTTAGCCAAGGCAAAACAAGAGAATAAATGTTTTATCTGCGCCTCTCATTATCCAACGCTTTCATGCCTTGACCACCTTAACCAAGAAACAATTTACTTCACTGGACATGACCACAGGAATTACTATGAGAAGAAAAAAGATCGTGTAGTGTACGCTGACAATCAAATTGGCTATCACAATCAAGAGATAGCCTTTAAGAAAGCAACAACTGGTGTTAGTCGAAATCCATACGAATCGTTAGAAGATGGTATTCATGAAACAACAGTGGAAACATACTTACAGTTTTACAGATATACTGGAGAGTTTATCAAAAGTGGTAAATATCTAAGTAATCTTATCAGTAAGGGTAATAGAAAATTCTATGTGATCAAGCAAGACGACTACTATGGATTTTTCATTGTATGTGATTTAGGACCTTCAAAAGGTATTTCAATCGCTAATGGCGGCAAGACTAAAAAACTTACCAAAGAGACTAATATTGATTGGATTATAAAGAACTTTAGCATAGTAATCTCTAAATACATTAGATTGCTTGCACCACTTAGAAATGTACAAACACATCTGTCAAAAGAACTACGGCAGTTAGGATTGAGTGGCAATATTCATGGATGTATTGTAGACATTGATTATTACCATCACATTATGGTAAATCCTACAGATGGTTCAATACGATTTTACTACTCTCCAGGATTTGGAATAGTTAAATATCTAAGAAGCTTTAGCAAAGTGATTGAATCTTTACATGAGAATTCTAAATTCTCTTTAGCCAAGTGTGAGCAGCTGCAACTACAATTTACCAAACTCTCCAAAAAGACGAATAAAGAGTTATATTATTTGAAAAAAATCACAAATAAAGAATTCTGTAATCAATCATTTTTAACAATGGAACTTCCTAATGAAACTGATCTAGGCAAGAATAGTAATAGCTGCTTTAGCCTAGAAGAATCAAAAAAGGAGCTAACAAGTGTAAACGAAGAATTACAATATGTAAGTAGAACAGAAGGTGCCTACGGTGTCTCCAAAAGAATACAACCTTTACAAAGACTCTTTAGCAGTCATATTTTAAGAGACTTCGATTTACGTTTGGTAGAAGAGGAATTCTAAGTATGTAGATTATGATGTTGTGTGGCTTAAAGGACTTTAGTCCAGAACAAATTAAGTGCTTTAGCCAAGTCTCTTTCATTTCATGAATCGAATCACGACGAATTGATTTTATTTACAAAAAATTTCAAATGTGCTATTGTAAAAGAAAATAATGAAATATTCAATAGTTCGGAGGTATAGCATGGAATTCAAAACAGTAAGTAGATCAGTCGAATCAGTAATGAAAGATGTACAGAAAGGTAAAATCTCATTACAGCTAGACATACAGAGACCAGTTGGTGCTTACAATACATTTGGAAAATCTATGGTGATTGATAGTTTACTAAGAAGTTATCCACTTGGAATTATCTATATTGTAGTAGAAGAGAATGAAGAAGGTAAAAAGGTAAAATATATTGTCGATGGAAACCAGCGCATTGGAAATCTTAGAAACTTTATTCTTAAAATGGATGGCATTAAAAACTATAAACTTTCAGCAACTTTAGACCCGTTAACCATTGACGGTGTTACATATGAGATTGCAGGCAAGAAATACGATGCTTTAGACGAAGAAGTTAAAAGTGCTTTAGGCGACGCAGCTCTAACTATTTGTGAAATCAGTAATTACACAAGGGAAGAGCTTAATGATTTCTACATAAGAATTAATAGCGGTAAAGCACTCAATCCAACTCAAAAGCTTTTACCTTTAATGTCAAACAAAATGTTAAATGATATTAAAGAACTTGGTGAAAGTGAGTTCTTTGAAAAAGCTTTAACCAAGACACAATTTATCAACACTACAGAAATCTCTATAGTTCTGGAAGCACTTATGCTGATGGAGTTTGGAGAAGATTGTGGTTTTGAAAGTTTACGTAATACAGATAAAATTAAATTTGTTACAAAGTGTAATAGTACACTTAATGTAGAAAATGTGATAGCTGTTTCAGACGCTTTAGACAAGCTTAACGAACATTATACTAAAAAGGTTAAGATGTCTAAAACAATTCTTAGTTTGGCAATCTATGGAGTTTGCAAAGCTCAAATCGAAGGGAAAGACTTAACCAAGTACTTCGAATGGTTAGATAACTTCATTGCTACTTACAAAGAGGATGAAGAGTTCATGCAATTCTGTAAACAGGGAACTGCCAATGCTGCTAACGTAAAAGGACGTTTAGATTACTTTAATAATATAATCGAACAGTTATAATTTTTAAAATTCCAGGCTTTAGCCAAGAAATTGCTTTAGCCCAGAATAATGTATTTTAAATATGGGGTGTCGGGCCACCCGTACTGCGTCAGTTTGTTCGAGCGCGTAGCGCGAGTCTTACCGTCGACTGGAGGCGCGAAGCGCCGGAAGGAGACAATCATAAGTCAACATAATGTCTAAATCAAGGGAGCGGAGCGACCGTCAACAATTTTAAGAGTCTTAAAGAACCATTAGTATAAAAGCTAATGGTTCTTTTTATTATACGCAATAACTTTAAAAAATTAGAATTCCTTCACAGCTTTAGCTCAGGTCTGTAACTTCCATAGCTTTAGCCAAGATTCTAAAGTACCTTCACATCTCTAACATAGATCTGAAAACGACCACTACAAATCTAAATTACCAGAAGAACGAATTATAAGATAGAAAATGACATTACATTGAAAGAAAGTGACGGTACGTCAAAGGAGGTAGTAAACATGTCAGAAAAAATACTTTTAGCCGAAATAAGAGATCTATACAGTTCTAATAATTGTGAAGATGTTATTGAAAAGTCTATCAAAAAGATTTATAAAATCTTAAAAAGGAGTGATATAAACAGTGCATTTAAAAACTCTTTTAGGAAAAAGGTTGATATTCCAATCCATAAAATCTTTAAAGATAGGATAGAATACTTTACTACGGATTATATAGATACTCTTACAAATGCATACACTATCTTATTCATTTTAACAAAATATTTAAGATATTTAGAGAATGACGATTTAAAATACAATGTAATACACAGTGAGAGTACTACATTGTTCACCATTTTTGAATTTATCAAAGAGAATGGTATTAGTTGCCAAACGTCAGAGGATTATTATAGTCTCATAGTTCTGTATGACAATTTAAACAACATGACAGTCAAAGATATTAAATTAGACTTCTTAAAGAAGTGTGATGTTAAACATCCAAAAGATGTGCTAAAGATTATTAATGGTGAGAAAACAGAGGAACAGAGAGATATGCTAAGTCTCAATGTAAATTCTACTGATAAACATGAATCTAGTGTGTTCCGCAAAATTCGACGTAGAAATTCAAAGGTACCATTTGCTATTTATCTATCATTGTTACTTTGTGTACTCACTATTTTAAGCTGTGCTATACCTCCATACATCCCACAACTTTCACTGATTCTATCATCAGCAGCTTTTGCTATTACTGCAATGGCAGAACCCAATGAAGATTTAATCAATGGTGATTCAGAAGCCAGATCCACTTTAACCAAGAACTCCAAAAGTTCCAATGCTTTATCTACTAAGATTCTTGATGGCAGGGGCGATAGCACTGAATCAAGATATTTAGCCAAGAACTCCACTTCAACACAGAACAATCTGGATGTAGGTTCCGATTTAGCCAAGGACTATTCTACTGATAAACATGAATCTAATGTGTTCTACAAAATTCGACATAGAATATTTAAGACATTGTTTATTATCATACTATTTCTATTACTTTGCGTGTTTGTTGCTTTTGGTTATGCTATATCTCTGCAATTCATACCATTTTTAGGATTAGCAGTTTGTGGTATATTTTCCGCGACCGGAATTATTAAAGAATTAACCAATGGTGATTCAGATGTCAGATCCACTTTAACTGAGAACTCCACTTCAACACAGAACAATTTGAATGCAGATTCCAATTTAGCCCAGGACTCTTCTACAAATGCAGAAGCTAGCTATAACGCAGTAAGCTATGTAAACATACAATTACTTTTAGATAAAATAGAGAAAAATATCCAAAAAGGTTACAAATTCCGAAGTATTGATATTACTCGATATAGAAATATTTATTTTAAAGAAATCGTTAATAACTGTAAGACTGATAATTTACCAAAAACCACTATTGATGGTTACGCTAAAGTGTTAAATTCTTTACTGGATGATATGTACGATGCAGAACTGGAGAGTAACATCTTGGAATCCAATGCAGCTTTAGCCACGTTACAATCTCTAACACAGATAGACGGTATTCAAAAAGATAGCATACAAGATTTTTGTGTAAACAGATCACAAGAAGCCGTAGAGTCCATTAATGATTCAGAGTCTACCGATGATACAGAGTTTACTAATGATTCAGCATCAGACAATTAAGATACAATAATAAGATACAATTAATGAACAATAAAATGAAAGGAAGGGGTGCTAATGAGTGAATTATTAAAATTAGATTTATTTTCCAATTCTAGTAAAGAAGACTTTAATCAAGACAACCTTAATAAAGACTTTAATAAAGAAAACTTTAGTCAAGACTTTAGCCAAGAAGACCAAACAACCACTACATACATTTCAGAAGAGGGAACATCAGAAGAGCAGTTAATGGAGCAGTTGGGAAATCAGCTTGGAAATCAGCTGGAAGAGCAGCTGGTGGAACAGTTAGGGGATCAGCTGGAAGATAAAATAGAAGTATCAAGACATGCCTACGAGAGATTACATGAGAGATGTGGCCTCAGTCGTAAAGCAGCAACACGCATGGCTGAGAAAGCTTTCTACATAGGAATGAAACACAGCGATACAAAAGGACAGATTAATCGTTGGATTACATCTCTGTACTTTAACAATAAAAATGCTAACAACATTAGACTGTATGGTAATTTCGCATACATCTTCTGTAATAAAATCCTAGTAACTGTCTTAGAAATACCAAACAATCTAAAGAACCGATGGAAGCCAAAGGACCTTTAGCCAAGCTATACATGCAATACCAATACAAATCTAAATCACAAAAAGAATAAGTTATAAAAATAGAAAATGACAGTATGTTAAGGGGGGTAATAAAATATGTCAGAAAAAACGCTTTTAGCTGAAATAAGAGATCTATACAGTTCTAATAATTGTGAAGATGTTATTGAGAAATCTATTAGGAGGGTTTATAAAATTTTAACAAGGAGTGATATAAACAGTGCGT
>ERZ825670.550-NODE-550-length-49744-cov-7.055867_pt1 | contig 49744 bp, 45 predicted proteins | sample MGYA00519929_ERZ825670 | MGnify/ENA primary metagenome ERZ825670 (study PRJEB31778, sample SAMEA3449207) | human gut metagenome | biome: human gut; feature: human-associated habitat; material: faeces | place: United Kingdom | collected 2010/2012 ...
ATTTCAAGATTTAGATGTTTTGGATAAAGCTAAAGTTTTAAACTTAATAGCAGAACTAAGCGACAAGGAAAGGGAGTAACGCATCATGGCTAATGAAATAAGACATCTTCCAAAAATAGAAAACAACAATATTAATAGTAATTATAACAATAGTCAAAAAACTAAAAAATGTCCTTATTGTAAAAACACCATGGATAAAAATGAAAAAGTTTGTTCCACTTGTGGTAAAAAATATCCATCAAAATTAAGTACCGCAATAGCTACCATTCTATTGGTTTTTATTATTTTTGAATTTGGTTCATGTGTTAGTAGTTGCTCCTCTAGTGATAGTGATACAATAGAAAATCGAGATATTCCAGTAGTAACTGTAAATACAGTTGGAACAGGTAATCCTAAAATATTTGATACCTTAGCCAAAGAATATACAACAGATATCAATGCCTTTGATGAAGTTAAAATAGAATATGATAATAGTGATGATGGTAATATTTATATTGTATACTTAACCAAATATGGAACTTCTGAAACGTTTCAAAAAATAAAAAAAGGACAAGAAGATATATCAATATGGAATGACATTGTAGATGCTTTAACTGCTGAAGGTGCAAATAGTTATAACAAAGTAAAAGCTATAGAAAGTGATGCGAATGTAATAATTAATTTAATGAATGATTTAAATAAAGAATTAGCACTAATAAGCATTACTGATGGAATATTATTTCATAACGAACTAAATGACAATCAAGATAATCAGGATACATTAGTTACAAGTACAATCATAGCTGGAACTGATAATGGTAATCTTTTAATGGCTTGTGATGTAATTGTAATAGATATTTTAAATGGCTCTATGGATAATGTAATAGGTCAACGTGCTGAGGTGCATATTTCTAAAGATGATTTATTAAGCATTACAGAAAATGAATTTATAGAGTTTACAGAAAATGTTGTAGTGCCTAGTGGTTACAACTGGTTTACTATAATATGTGATGATGGCACTGGAATTAATTTTGTAGGCTCTAACACCAATGTAATTGAGTATGGTAAATTAGATGATGAAGGTAGAATAAATACATTAATTGAAGATATTGACTATAATGCCGAATTAACTGACAAGGAAGGAGCATAATGTTATGGCAAAGGTTTTATTAGATACTTATAGTAAAATAGCTGGTGTAACCATGAAAAATGACCATAATCAAGATATTCAAAGATTATTGCCAACGTTAAAATCTAACGATAAACTAACCTTTATTCGTGAACCTAATAATTCCTATGATAAAAATGCCATAAAGTTATATGTAAACAATATCCATATTGGATATGTTAAAGGTGAACTTGCTAAGACAGTAGCTCCTATTATTGATAATGGCGGTTCGGTATATGGATATGTAACTAAAATCACTGGTGGTAACGACGGAAAAGACTATGGTTGCAACTATAAAATAACTGCTTTTGAAAGAGCTTCTTCTAATAATGTTATTACAAATGATAGCAAAAGTATTATTAGCGACAATATAATGCTCGGTGGTAAGTGGTATAAACATTCTACAATAAAAGTATTTCAAACAATATGGAAAGTACTTGCCATTATAATTCTTTTAATCTCTCTACTATGTTTTATACTTAATGTGTTCCTTGGAGTATTAATGCTGATAGTATCAATATCATGTTTTGTTATATCCAGAACGTATGGAAAAATATATATCAAGGGTGGTCAAGAAACTATTAAACAATCTATTAAAAAATCATGTGGTCAATAATAGTTAATGGTTAAAATCTATCATAAATTAAGGAGGAATATCAATGGAAATTTTTTTAAGTCACTCATCTAAAGATAAACCTATTGTGGATAGTTTTATATATTTGCTATCAAGAATTGGTATACCTAGCAGTGATGTATTTTGTACATCTAATAACAGTCTAGTTCCAGGAGAAGATTTTATTACAAGTATAAAGAAAAGTCTTCAAAATGCAGACCTTGTTATATTTTTAATATCTCCTAATTATATAGATAGTTATTTTTGTTTAATGGAAATGGGTGCTTCATGGGCATTTAAAGAAAATATCCTTCCAATTATTATTCCTCCATTATCATTCGATTGGTTACAAAAAACACCACTAAGTCCATTACAATCTATTATGATAAATCAATATGATGATTTATTATATAAGTTATATTTAAAAAAATTAGTAGAAGGAAAACTTATTAAAAGATTAAATATGTCCGAGGAAAAACATCTTGATAAGGACATATATTCATTTATAAATGAAATAAATGATTATGCATTTAAGGAAACTCTCGATTTATCAAAATATAAGTTAGTTCCAATAGTTCAAAATTCTAATCCTGAATCTTTAGAAATTACTCAAAATAATAATACATATAAATTTAAATGCGACTTTTCTACAAATGAAAATTTCCCAATTACTAGCCATTTTTTGAGTGGTGTTTTTATGTTCAAACCTTATAAGAATATTAAAAACTTCAGCAATGAAATAATCATGTCTTTTGAATGTCGTTCTGTAGATAACTCTATTTTTAAACTAGCATTAGAACTAAAAAGTGGAGATAGATTATTTAAATTCTTTGAACAAGTTTTAGATATTGGTAATAAGTACAAAAAATTTTCCATCAGTATAGATACTAATCAATATAATTATTATCTAAATGAATTTGCTGAAATATGTTTTGTTATCCGACCAAATTATTTAAGTATTAGTAAAGGTATGGGTACTTTAGAAATCAAAAATTTAAAATTGGTTACTAATAATAATTTACACCAATAAAAGTAACAAGAAAACTTATAGATATTTGAGTATAGAATAAAAAATCATGATATATTACTATTAATGAAATATATTATGGTAATCTTTAATGAAAGGAGAACTTAATATGAATTGTGTGTTTTTAATGAAAATAGTTGAAAAACAATACATTAATGATTTTATGAAATCCCAAATACATTTTTCTAACTGCAATATTTTTATACAAAATGGCAAAGCAAATGGCAATATGGGTAGAGGTGATACCTTAGAAGGAATATTTGCGAGAATAAATATAAATAATATTAAATTAAATTCATATATCCAACACTATAAAAGTATATTTGGAAATGACCTTGATATAGAAAAAGACGAACAGTATATAAACTTTTTTAGAAAATCTACTCGAGAAATGAGTATTAGTTGTTTTTATAGTATTGATAATAAAATGTTACAAGATAATTTTAATCGTCAATATCCTGATGGCAACTATTCTAATAAAAAATTTCCGATGAAGATTGATGAAAAAAATAATAAAATTTATAATTTTCCTGTTATAATTGATGACCAATATTTAAAAAATTACTCTGCTTATAAGCAAGACAGAGAAGTTATATTGATTAAAGCCTATGATATAATTACTGAATTAAAAAAACTAGGTTTTTTAGGCAATAAGATTGAATATATTGATAAGTCTCAGGAATTCGATATTTTTAAATATTGCTTTGATAAATTAAATAAGTCAGTTTATGATTCTGCTAACGAAAGAATGGATTTATTATTTAAAGATAGTAACTATAAACATGAAAATGAATATAGATTTATTTGTCCTAATAAGTCTTTATTAGATAGTAATAATAATATTGTTTTAGGCAATTTAAGACCGCTTGATATAAAAAATAAACTTAATAATATTAATTATAATGACTATCATATATTTATTAATGCAAAAGATTTAGAGTTTTATTCAACAGTAAATTATGAGGTGAAAAAATGCGATTACCCAACGGATACGGAAGTGTAACCAAAGTATCAGGAAACAGGCGAAAACCATGGAGAGCGAGAGTGACATTAGGTTGGACTACCACTGATGATGGCAAAACTAAACAAATAGTAAAATATATTGGATATTACTCTAGTAAAAAGGAAGCTCTAAAAGCTATTGCAGAATATCATGAAAACCCTTACGATATTGATAATAATATCACATTTGCAGAAATATATGAAAAATGGAGCAAAGAGGCTTATCTAAATATGATTAGTGATACTGCACAAGGTTATAAATCGGCTTACAAGATTTGCACCAGTCTATATGATATGCCTTTTAAGGATATTAAGCAATCGCATTTACAAGCCGTTATCGATAATAGTGGAAAGAACTATCCAACATTAAGAAAATTAAAAGTATTATTAAATCAACTGTACGATTACGCTATGGCTAACGATATAGTCAGTAAAAACTATGCTGATTATATTAATATCATGAAGTTTAAAGATACCTCAAATAAGACCACTCATACAATATTTACTGCCAATGAAATCCAAACTCTTTGGGATAACGTTGAACGTAATGAGTATTTACAAATAATATTGATGTTAATATATAGCGGAGTTAGAATTTCCGAACTTTTAGAACTTAAAAAAGAAAATATTAATCTTAATGAACGTTGGTTCGATGTGATAGGTAGTAAAACTGAGGCTGGTATTAGAAAAGTTCCAATATCCAAAAAGACTATCGGATTTTTTGAGCATTGGTATAATAAGACTTCTAGTGAATATCTACTAACCACACCAGATGGTAAACCTTTTGGATATCGTAATTACTATGATAGCTATTGGAAACCATTTCTTAAAGAGTTGAATATGGAACACCGTCCACACGATACCAGACATACTTGTGTATCAATGTTAGCCATGAACGAAGTATCACAAACACTTATTAAAATGATAGTCGGTCACTCAGGAGCTATGACCTTAACTGAAAAAGTTTATACTCATATTGAGATTTCTAAACTTATAGAGGCTATTGATAAAGTATAATGTTCATAATTATGGACAAAAAAATGTTGACTAAGTATATTTTTTCTGTTATAATGGAGGTATCATGTCGTATGACTAATATAAAATTTCAATATTTTAGAATTTTCAAAGAAAACAATAAAGATGAATTAATGACTTATAGTTTAATAAATCTAATACATAGCATATATGACCAAGATATATGTTATAGAAATATAAAAATTAATGGTTATGATGTAAGAATAGAATTAATAGAAAGATTCAATGATGGTTATTGCCATTTAGAATTTATGAAATTAACAGATCCAATAATGATTAATAAATCTACTATTGATAAGCAATCTGAGCCTTTATGCCTCCAAGAAAATGAATACTTAGGAAAAGAATTACATATTTTTTATGATGAAAAAAATCATTTTTTAATGGTTCAAAAAAACAGGAATGTTTTAACCCCTAATGGAATTGCTCAGTATTTTAATGGAATGCTAAAAAATATGGTTGATGATAGTGAAGAATACATGGATTTTTTTAATGAAAAAAGTTCTCTTTCGTTGAAACCATTTTTTGATTCTAAGCAACCCAATTTTGACAGAGTTACTTCCTTAGAATTAGAATATGCTAATGCTAAAGGTGACATCATGAAAGATTGTAATTCAATAAATGAATTGGCTGAAAAATTCAATGTTTTCGAGCCTGAAAAAGTGCTATTTAAAATGTCTGTTCCTAAAAATAAAGGAAAATTTTTAAAATTGATTGATGAAATATTTAATAAGTTTGATAGTAAAAAGGATGATAGTATATCAAAAGTATTAATTAATTATGAAGGTGATGATGGTGAAATATATCTTTATGATTTAATAAACAATTTACTTGAAGATTCAATAGAATTTGATGGTGCTTTTGATTCTCAATTTTGTGTAAGAGCAGTTGAGAAATTTGAAAAAAGGATTCCTTATCTCAAAAATTTAAGTACATATTAAATGTATAAAAAGGGAGGCAATATGAAAGATATATTTAAATTCATTAAAAAAAATATTGGTATCATCGTTCTATCTTTTATAATAACCTTATTATTAAGGTTAATTAATGAAAATTTACTACCTATAAATATTTTGCTTAGTGATAATTATATTGACATTTTGAAGTCTTCCATAACTGTTGTTTCAATAAGTATCGGATTCATGGGAACTCTTTTTGCTCAATTAGCTATTTCTAAAAGAGATGCTGATAAAGAAAAAAATTATAAAAGTTTTATATCATACTACTTCGAAAATAGTCATAAATCAAAATACCAATTTGATATAACTATTTTAGGAAGTATAATTATAGGATTAATTTTTATACTACTATCAATATTTCTTTGTGGGAAGTCTATATTAGATGATGCATTATTGAGCTATATTACCCATATTTGGGTATTCTTTTTTGTATTGTATTTGTTTCTCGAAATTAAAGTATACAATATAATAATAGTATTACTTTTTAAGAATACTACTTCCTCTATGAAAGTATCTAATGACCCTACTGTAAAAGATAGAGAAGAATATAGTAAAAATATCCCTAAAAATACGGATTAAAATCTCTAAATTCATAGGGGGCTATTGATAAGATTTGGAATAGTTGATATGGCTCTAACAAGGCTCACACTATCAACTATCCATATAAATACGAGGCTTTCAAATTCTCTAAGAGATAGTTCTGCACAAAGTATATCGCTTATATATTTATATACAATCCCCTTGCCTATGTGGTTAGGGGATTTATTTACACATAAAAAAATCCCTAGTAAACATACTAGGGATATAATATTATATTAAACTTTAAAAGGTTCAATTTGATGTAGCACTTTGACATCTACAAGAGCATCAATAAGAGTTCCGTTTGGGAGGTACTCTTGAGAGAACACTTTACCGTCCATCATAACCAAAGATATCAAATTAGACTTATCATATGGGATAATAGCTTTTAATCTGCGACTAGTAATAGGTAGATTATCAGCTATAGCGTTGAGTAGGTTATCAAAGCCGACCTTTTGCTTAGCAGATATCTTAACATGAGTGTTATCCAATGGAAGCGTATTAGTATAGTCGCACATATCGCACTTATTGAACACCGTAACTTTTGGGATATCATTACAACCCAGTTCGTTAAGTAGCGAGTTAGTAACGTCTAGATGTTCTTGAAAGTCATTAGATGAGGCATCTACTACGTTAAGAATCAAGTCGGAATTGGAAGCCTCCTCCAAAGTAGATTTAAAAGCCTCTACCAAGTTGTGAGGAAGTCTGCGAATTAGACCGACGGTATCGGTTATTAAGACGTTTCTACCGTCAGGGAGTTCCAAACCTCTGGAAGTAGTATCCAACGTAGCGAAAAGTTTATCTTCAGCCAAAATGTTGGAGTCGGTTAGAGCGTTAATCAAAGTAGACTTTCCAGCGTTGGTGTATCCGACGATAGCCACACAAAGAACGCTATCCTTTTTTCTGCGAATGCGACTAAACTCACGATGTTTTTTAAGTTCAGCGAGTTCATTTTCCAATACAGATATTCTAGTTCTAATGTGACGTTTATCGGTTTCCAACTTAGTTTCACCAGGACCACGAGTACCTATTCCACCACCAAGCCTAGATAGTGTAACACCCATACCAGCCAATCTAGGTAGACGATACTTCTGCTGAGCCAACTCTACTTGAAGTTTACCCTCTTTAGTTCTAGCACGTTGAGCAAAGATATCTAATATTAGAGTAGTTCTGTCGATAGTTCTAACGTTGGTAGCATCTTCAATATTACGCACTTGAGTAGCAGTCAATTCGTGGTCAAAGATAATCAAATCCACGTCCAACTGTTTGCAAGTTTCGGCGACTTCTAGCAATCTGCCACGACCTATGCAAGTAGACTTTTCAAAGCAAGGTCTTTTTTGGATTACCGTTGCTACGACGTTAGCATTAGCAGTCTTAGTCAATTCGGAGAGTTCGTTAATAGAGGTTTCATTATCGAACTCGCCAGTATCTACGGATATCAAAAGAGCGTTAGGGATTTTTTCTTCATTTACAAACATATAAAGTCCTTTCCAAGTAGATACACAATTTTGAAGTTATCTATTTGAAACTTTTAACTACGAACGATAGTCTGCATTGATTTTAACGTAATCATAAGATAGGTCGCAACCATATGCAATGGCAGAACTCTCGCCCATTTTGATATCTGCGACTATGTTTACTACTGGTTTAGATAGTACTTCAGTAGCTTCAGCCTCGCTGTAGTCAACGGCAGAACCATCTTTAAATATAAGGATAGTCTTAACGTCATCAGCGATAGAAACTTCCACACGGTTAGGGTCGAACTGTACGCCAGAGTATCCCATAGCACAAAGTATTCTGCCCCAGTTAGCATCGTGGCCGAATATTGCACACTTGGTCAAAGAGGAACATATTATAGACTTAGCTATAGTTCTAGCATCTTCCTTAGATTTAGCGTTTACAACCTTAGCTTGAATTAAAGCAGTAGCACCTTCGCCATCACCGGCTATCTTCTTAGCAAACTCCTCATTTATATAGTGTAGAGCCTCTAGGAAAGTGTAGTAGTCTTGATTTTTTTCGGTAATAGTAGGATTTTCAGCTAAACCGTTAGCAAGTAGTAGTACGGTATCGTTAGTAGAAGTATCGCCATCGACAGATATCATATTGTAGGTATCTAAAATATCAGTGCTAAGAGCCTCTTGTAGCAACTCTTTAGATATAGCAACGTCGGTAGTAATAAACGCTAGCATAGTACACATATTAGGGTGTATCATACCAGAGCCTTTACACATACCCCCGATAGTAACCAACTTGCCACCTATTTCTACTTCTACGGCTATGTGTTTAGGCTTAGTATCGGTAGTCATAATAGCTTTAGCAGATTGCACACTAGCCTCTAGGGAGTGTTCTTTGGAACTAGCTAGAGCGTTTACACCGTTAGTAATCTTATCAATAGGAAGTTGCATACCTATAACTCCAGTAGATGCTACTAAAACTTCATGATACTTAACAGGAAGTACTTTAGCAACAGCCTCAGCAGTTTTCATACAGTAATCGTAACCTTGTTTACCAGTACAAGCGTTGGCAATTCCAGAGTTTATTACTACTGCATGAATATCTGTACCGCTTTCGTTCAATTCCTTGTCCCAAAGTACACAAGATGCCTTTACTACATTCTTAGTAAAAGTACCAGCCATCTTACAAGGGGCTTGACTGTATATTAAAGACATATCTTTTCTATTTTTATACTTTATGTTAGCCTCAACAGAGGAAGTTTCAAAACCTTTTGCTGATGCTACACCACCATTAATAATTCTCATCTTATAAACACGACCTTTTTTAAATTATAGTAATAAGGGTAGATATCAAAATTGTAAATCCACTTTAACAAAAATAAAGTGTACACAAAACAAAAAGACGTGATATCTGTCACGTCTTCTGCCCTATAACATGAATACACACGTTTCGCCCCGATGCGAAACGCCAACTGGGGTAAAGGGATTTGAACCCCTGAATGGTGGAATCAGAATCCACTGCCTTACCGCTTGGCGATACCCCAAAATAAGCCATCAAGGGAAAAATCTTGATGACTTAAATAGTATATCATAGTTTTTTGAATTTGTCAATACTACTAGCGAGTTTTTAACTATATAAAAACTTAATAAATATATTGACTAATTACCTTAAAATATTATATAATATTACTATAACTATCTTTTAGGAGGAATTTTTTTGAAGTTTATTAATATTAACACAATAAATTCTAATTTGGAAAATAATACTATAGATTTTATTAATCAATGTGAACAACATTATATAGACCAACTAGTCAATACTGCCAATAGCATAGTGGAAAGTTTAGAAGATAAACCCATAGTATTAATATCTGGACCATCAGGTTCAGGAAAGACTACATCTGCATTAAAACTATCTAAGATATTACTAGATGACTTTGATTGTCCATCTAGTGTTATTTCGTTGGATAACTATTTTAAGTCTAACGACTCCCCCGATATGCCTAAAAATGGGGACGGCTCTATAGACTTAGAATCTCCTTTGTGCATAGATATGCAAACTTTACAAGATAACATCTATAGTATATCGCAAGGTAAATCCTTTGATATGCCATACTTCAATTTTACTAATCAAGTGCGTGGAGGGTATAGACCGTTTAAAGTCAATAAGGGTGAAATAGTAATCTTTGAGGGTATACACGCATTAAATCCCATGGTTACGGGGTCTACCGATAACACTACCAAGATATACGTCAGCGTTAGAACCCGTCTAGTAAACGATGATGGTGCAGTACTTCACCCTAAATGTATTAGATTGATGCGTAGACTCATGCGTGACAGCCTATTTAGGGGTAGAAACTATATGGATATCTTTAGCTACTTCAATTCAGTATCTGTAGGAGAACAGAAGTATATCACACCTTTTAAGCCCCTAGCTAATTTTGATATAGATACCTTCCATAGTTATGAACCCTCTATCTACAAAAGATATCTACTAAACGACCTACTATCTATACAAAATGATATGAAATCTAATATTGAATATAACGAAATAGTAAGTTTTCTATCAGAAGTTATAGAAACAACTTCCGATTTAGTGCCTAACACCTCAATAGTTAGAGAGTTCATAGGTGGAAGTAAGTTTGAGTATTAATAATCTAAAAAGATGGCTAAGATACAGCCATCTTTTTGTTTTGTGATAGAATTATAAAATTATATCATCTACTTGACTTTGCTATATCTAAATGATATAATGTAAGTATCCTAACAGTAAGTACACTAACTATATTTTGGAGGTGATACTTTTTGGAAAACTGTCAATCTAAATCTATAGGGTTCGATATTAAACAGTTGGCTATACTAATAGGTCGTGCCTTTGATACCAAACTATTAAACGATGGTCAATTTCAAAATGAGAACGGTTGCAATCTAACCATAATGCAGAGCCACATTATAGGCTTTATATACTCTCATAAGAACCATACAGTAACTCAAAAAGATTTAGAAACAGAGTTCGCTCGTAGACGTTCCACTATTACGGGAATTTTAAAACTTATGGAGAAAAACGGCTTTATAACTAGAGAGTACTCTAAAAAAGATGCTAGAATTAAACTGGTAACTCTTACTGATAAAGCTATCTTGCTACATAAAAATATAATGACTAAAATAGATGAGTTTAATAAAAATCTGGAACAAGGGCTTACTCAACAAGAAATAGATACTTTTCGTACTATTATAGAAAAAATAAAACAAAATCTGGAATAACTATAACAATTAATAATTAATAAATAATAAATAATAATTAATTAATAATTAGCAAATAATAATTATTATATATTAATTATTATATATTATATACAATTGTGGTAACTGGTTAAATTCCATAGATACATGATTAATTAATAATTAATAATTAATAAATAATAAATAATAATTAATTAATAATTAACAGATAATAATTATTATATATTATTTGTTAGGATACATATACTAAACGTATGTATCCTAAAAAATAACGTGTAAACTGTTAGGAGGCTTACAAATATATAAAGAAAGGATTAACTAAATGGTAAAGAAATTATTATCCCAAGTTAAAGAGTATAAGAGTGCATCTATACTAGCACCAGTACTCGTAACGGGCGAAGTTGTCATGGAAGTACTTTTGCCATTCTTTATGGCAGGGCTAATAGATAACGGTATCAATAAAGGCGATATGTCTAACATAGTAAAGTACGGTTTGCTACTGGTAGTTATGGCATTATTATCGTTGACCTTTGGAGCACTTTCAGGACACTTTGCCGCAACGGCATCGTGTGGATTTGCTAAAAATTTAAGAAAAAGTATGTTCGAAAGAGTTCAATCTTTTTCATTTTCCAACATAGATAAGTTTTCTACCTCTAGTTTAGTAACTCGTTTAACCACCGATATTACTAACGTACAGAATGCTTATCAAATGGTTATTAGAATAGCTGTAAGAAGTCCTATAATGTTTATATCTTCTATAGTTATGGCGTGGGCTATTAGTCCAAAGATGGCAACCATCTTTCTATGTGTGATACCTATACTTTTAATCGCACTATTTGTAATAGTAAAACACGCTCACCCAACCTTTGAAAAGGTCTTTAAAACTTATGATAACTTAAACAATGTAGTTCAAGAAAATCTAATGGGAATTAGAGTAGTAAAGTCTTTCGTTAGAGAAGATTACGAAATAAAGAAGTTTGAAAAGGTATCCACTGAGATATACAAGCTATTCTCTAAGGCAGAAAGATTAATCTCTTTAAACCAACCTATTATGATGCTATGCATAGACTTAGTACTAATACTAATCGCTTGGATTGGCTCTAAGTTGATTATAACTACCAACTCCGTAGCCCTAACCACTGGCGAACTTACTAGTATGATATCCTATGGTATGCAAATTCTTATGAGCTTAATGATGCTCTCCATGATTTTCGTCATGATTACTATGTCTAGAGCATCTATGGAAAGAGTTGTAGAAGTCCTTGATGAAACTAGCGACCTCAAAAACTGTGACAATCCTGTTATGGAAGTAAAGGACGGTTCTATTGAGTTTGATAACGTATCTTTTAGCTACTCTAAGCGTGAGGATAATCTTTGTTTAAAGGATATCAACCTAAAGATAAACTCTGGCGAAACCGTTGGAATTATCGGAGGTACTGGCTCATCTAAGTCCACGTTTGTACAACTAATTCCTAGAATATACGATACCACTATAGGTACTGTAAAAGTAGGTGGTGTAGACGTAAAAAATTACGATATAGAAACTATTAGAAATGAAGTAGCTATGGTTCTACAAAAGAACATCTTATTTTCTGGAACTATTAGTGACAATATCCGTTGGGGTAACAAAGACGCTTCCGATGAAGAAGTTCAACACGTCTGCAAACTTGCTCAAGCCGATGACTTTATTCAAACCTTCCCTAAAAAGTACGATACCTATATTGAACAAGGTGGTACTAACGTATCGGGAGGTCAAAAGCAAAGACTTTGCATAGCCAGAGCCTTATTGAAAAAACCTAAAATACTAATCTTAGATGACAGCACCAGTGCCGTGGATACTAAGACTGATGCCTTAATAAGAAAAGCCTTTAAGGAAGAAATTCCTAACACTACTAAGATAATAATTGCTCAAAGAGTATCTTCTATTATGGAGGCAGACAAGATTATAGTATTAGATAACGGAAAAGTATCGGCAATGGGTACACACGATGAACTTTTAAAATCCAGTCCAATCTATCAAGAAGTGTACTACTCACAAACTAAGGAGGGTGATTAATATGCCTCGTATGAACGGAATGAAAGGTGTTCCACCTACCATAAACGGTAAACCTAAGTTTAATATGAACACTGCTAAGCGTCTAACGGGATACATCTTTAAAGAACATAAGTTTATGTTTCTAATAGTATTGATATGTATATTGTTATCCACATTGTGTTCAGTTGCTGGTTCGTTGTTTATACAGACTTTAATAGATGACTATATCACGCCCCTACTATTAGAGGACAATCCAGTTTTAAGCGGATTGCTTAGAGCAGTATGCACTATGGCGGGAATATATCTAATAGGAGTACTATGCACCTTAGCATATTCGCAGATAATGGTTACTATAGCACAGAAGGTACTAAAAGATATCCGTGACGAAATGTTCCAAAAGATGCAAAGACTTCCTATTAAATACTTCGATACCCACACTCATGGCGACCTAATGAGTTGCTATACTAACGATACCGATACTCTACGTCAAATGATAACTCAAAGTATAGTACAAGTATTCTCATCTGTGATAACTATAGTGACAGTATTTGTAGCTATGGTAACTACTAGTTGGGTGCTTACTCTGGTAGTGTTGATATCTTTAGCTGTTATGCTAACGGTATCCAAAAAGATTGCTGGTAAGAGTGGTACATTCTTTATAAAGCAACAGCAATCTTTAGGAACTACTAACGGATACATCGAGGAAATGATAAACGGTCAAAAGGTTATAAAGGTATTCTGTCACGAAGAGGAAACTATTAAGAAGTTCAACGAACTAAACGATGAGTTATGTTATGCTTCCACACAAGCTAACAGATTTGCTAACATATTAATGCCTATTATGAACAATCTAGGTAACTTGCAATACGTTCTGTTGGCGTTTGTGGGAGGTGCGTTAGCTATCAATGGAGTTACTGGCATAACTTTAGGTGCTATAGTAAGTTTCTTGCAACTGTCGAAATCTTTTACACAACCTATAAGTCAGGTATCGCAACAGTTGAACTCCATAGTTATGGCTTTGGCTGGTGCTGAAAGAATATTCGCTCTTATGGACGCAGAACCTGAACAAGACAACGGTTATGTTACTCTAGTAAACGCAAAAATAGTAGACGGCAAGATTGTTGAAACTCCTGAACACACTGGCATATGGGCTTGGAAACACCCTCACTCTGCCGATGGTACTGTAACTTACACTCAACTTCGTGGCGATGTGGAAATGCACGATGTGGACTTCGGTTATACTGAAGAAAAGATAGTACTTCATAACATATCGTTGTATGCTCATGAGGGGCAAAAGGTAGCCTTTGTAGGTTCTACTGGTGCTGGTAAGACTACTATTACTAACTTAATAAATCGCTTTTACGATATAGCTGACGGTAAAATCCGTTACGATGGCATCAACATAAACAAGATTAAAAAAGACGACCTTAGACGTTCATTAGGTACTGTACTTCAAGATGTAAACTTGTTTACGGGTACTGTTATGGAAAATATCCGTTACGGCAAACTAGACGCTACCGATGAGGAAGTTATATCTGCATCGAAACGTGCAAACGCTCACGACTTCATTATGATGCTCCCAGATGGCTACAATACCGTCCTTAAAGGCGATGGCTCAGGACTTTCTCAAGGTCAAAGACAGCTTATATCCATAGCTAGAGCGTGTGTTGCTGACCCTCCAGTTATGATACTAGATGAGGCTACCTCCTCAATAGATACCCGAACTGAGGCTATAGTACAAAAGGGCATGGATAATCTTATGCATGGCAGAACCGTATTTGTAATCGCACATAGACTATCTACCGTTAAAAACTCGGACGTTATTATGGTTCTTGAACACGGCAGAATTATTGAAAAAGGTTCGCATGAAAAACTTATCCAAGAGCATGGAAAGTACTATCAGTTATACACGGGTGCTTTTGAATTGGAATAGTATCCACTTAGATATTAATAATAATACTCCTCTTGATACATCAAGGGGAGTATTAATTAATAACTTATCTATGTGATTTCGACTATACACTCTTTCGATAAATAACAATTAATAATTAATATCTAATAATTATTATTTATTATTTATTAATTATTAATTACAAAGCCGTGTTGAAGTTTACTAGCAGTAAGAGTATTCTGCATAAGCATTGCTATAGTCATAGGGCCAACTCCACCAGGTACTGGAGTTATATAACTAGCTTTAGGTTCAACTTCAGCGAAGTTTACATCGCCACAAAGTTTGCCGTTATCAAGGCGATTAATACCTACATCGATAACTATAGCACCTTCCTTAACCATATCGGCAGTTACGAAGTTAGGTTTTCCTACCGATGCCACTAGTATATCTGCTTTGGAGCAAACTTCGGCAAGATTTTTAGTTCTAGAGTGACATATAGTAACAGTACCATTACTATGTAATAGCAACATAGCCATAGGTTTGCCTACTATGTTACTTCTACCTATAACCACGCACTCTTTACCAGATATCTCTACACCAGTAGATTTAATTAGTTCCATTACACCTGCTGGAGTACATGGCAAGAAAGCGTAATCGCCGACCATTATTTTACCAACGTTTATAGGGTGAAAAGCATCTACGTCTTTGTTAGGAGATATAGCGTTTATGATAGCAGTTTCATCAATGTGTTTAGGTAGAGGTAGTTGAACTAATATACCGTTTACCTTGTCATCATTGTTAAGAACGTCCACAAGTTGAAGAAGTTCCTCTTGGGAAGTTTCGCTAGGTAGAGCGTACTCATAAGATTTAAACCCTACCATATCACAAGCCTTTTTCTTGTTATTTACATACACCCTAGATGCAGGGTCATCACCAACTATAACCACTGCTAGACCTGTTTCTATACCTTTAGATTTTAAACTTTCATTTTCCAACCTTACTCTTTCCTTAACTTGAGCAGAAACCTCTTTGCCACTAATAATTTTAGCCATAACACAAAATCCTTTCTATGAATATATTACTCCTCGTCATTGTCGGAGGAATTTTTTACATCTTTAGCGTCCTCTTTGGATAGTATAGAAGTATACTTAGAGCTATCTTCCAAAGGTGAGCCATCTTTAAACTTAGAACCCTTACTTTTAGAGTTCATTTCTTCAGCGATTAACTTTTTAGAATGTTCAGTATCCTTGTAGAAGGTGTAATCGTCACCCATGCGTCTAACCTTAGAACCTATAACAAGTAGTAAGATAATCGAAGTGACTGTTAAAACTATCGCTAACACTTGCGATATTCTAACGTTACCCAACATTAGACTATCCGTACGTAAGCCCTCAACGATACTCCTTTCAAAGCCATACCAAGCGACGTACAACAAGAACATTTGACCATCATACTTACGATGCTTTGAATACATATACAATACTACAAAACTAATCAAGCACCAGATACTTTCGTATAAGAAGCATGGGTGGACTAACTCTTTAGCAGAGATATCTAAGTTACCATTTTCAATCATGTTGTAAATTCTAGCTTGGATAGTTCCACCAGACATACCCCAAGGTAAGTCGGTATTAGAGCCAAACGCTTCTTGATTGGTAAAGTTACCCCAACGACCTATCCCTTGACCGATTAAAAAACCCATTCCAGCGATATCCAAAAGAGGTAACATCTTAACTTGACGTATCTTAGCGACTATAAAAGCTACTAATACAGCTCCAATGATGCCACCATATATAGCCAAGCCACCCTCTCTAATGTTAAATATAGATTTAAGATTATCTTTGTAGCTATCCCAAGAGAAAGCCACATAGTAAATTCTAGCACCTACTACGCCACCTATAATACCACCGATTATGCAATCGAGAGTTCTGTCGGAGTTCAAGCCGTACTTTTTCATTTGAGAAAATCCAAAGAATATGGCTAGTAGTATTCCAATAGATATTATCAAGCCATACCATTGGATATCTATACCAAATATAGAGAATGCCGTCTTATCTATGGTTATATCTATATTTAGATGTGGGAACACTATTTGATTAGGTTTTAAGTTTTCTAACGTTTCCATAAAAAATCTCCTTTTAGGATTATTCTATTATTGATAGTACAGAATTGTCCAAATCCAACCTAGTTAATAAACAGTTCATAGCGTCCTCGTAAGATACCTTTGATAGTACATCTATACTTTGTAGAGGTTCTACCCCAGATAGATGTGCATTTATAATACTATTAGCCATAGTACTAACATCGTTTAGTTCTCTTATGAAACTACCATAGTTAGCCTTTTTAATCATTTCAAAGCAAGATTTATCTAAGCCGTTAGTTTTAGCATCTTGTATAGCCTTGAATATTCTACGTTTAACTTCTCTAGGGTCGGAACTCTCGCCACCAAAGATTATACTAAAAAATCCATCGCCATTGAAAACTTCCACGCCAAATTCGGAGTTTATAAGACCATCGTTAAGAAGTCCCTCGTATAGTGGAGAAGATACGTCTGCTAGAGTATTAGCCATGATAAAAGCCTCCATTTCTGCTTTTAGATTTGCATAGCCAACCTCTGCTTTAGATTTAAACCCTAAATTGAACAAAGGCAATCCTACTGGAAGATGTTGTACTATTTCATTTTTAACTATGGTATCGGGTTCGTCGGGGCATATAGTTTGGAGTTCCAAACTTTCGCAAGGTTTTAGGAGTTCGTCAGCTATCCTAATGACTTCCTGTTCTTTGACGTTTCCAGCAATGGATAGCACCATGTTATGCAGATTATAAAAAGTATTGTAACATCTGTACAAGAGAGGTGCATCTATTTTAGATATGCTATCTATAGTACCTGCTATATCTATCTTTACTGGGTGATTATAATACATTCCGTTAAGCATATTGAAGAACACTCTCCAAGATGGGTTATCATCACACATTTTAATTTCTTGACCTATTATGCCTTGTTCCTTGTCCACGCTCTGTTGAGTGAAGTAGGGTTCTTGTACAAACGATAGCAGTATCCTTAAAGATTGCTCATAGTTTTCGGAACAGCTAAACATATAGCAAGTCTTATCAAAGGAGGTGAAAGCATTAGCAGATGCTCCAGTCTTAGCGTATAGTTCGAATACGTCAGTATCTTTATTTTCAAATAGTTTGTGTTCCAAAAAGTGAGCAATGCCCTCTGGAACGGTAACGAAATCCTTATCGGCTTTAGTTTTGAACGTAGTATTTATAGAACCGTACTTAGTACCAAATAGAGCCTCTGTAGTGCTGAAGCCCTCCATTTCGCACACATAGATATCTAAGCCACTAGAATGTTTTAGTTTAACTATCTTGTCGCCAGTTATGGAACTTTCTATAATAGTTCTGTTTACAATCATACTTTAGACTTCCTTTCCGAATGGTTTTAATGTGAACACGGTATCTAAGGTTAGAGCCTTTGCTGATGCTATAATGTCATCTTTGGTGACGTTGTTATAGCGTTCGTATTCACTTTGAATGGTTCTCTCTTGATTAGTCAAAACATTATTGAAGTACCAACTTATATACGAATATTGAGTATCTCCGATAGTTTTTAGTGCGTTAGTAAGATATACTATAGAATTTTTAACGTCTAGGTCGGTGAAGTTACCGTTTTGTAAGTCGGATATCTGTTGCATAATAGCCTCCCTAGACTTTTCAATATTTTGAACTTCTATACCACTATCTATAAAGATGGTCTTTTTTAGATTATCGTAACTACTTTGACAGTAGTAACATAGACTTAACTTTTCTCTAACGTTAGAAAATAGTTTGGAAAATGGGGATAATCCTAGTATAGTGTTCATAATAGAGTTGCTATACTTATCAGGATAGGTAGTCTTTAACGCTAGAACCATCTTACATTGATTTACTTCCACTTCACTAGAAACTTCTTCCACACTGGATTTTATTACACTAGGTGCAGTAGTTGGGAAATCTTCTGGAGTTCTGTTAGTAAGAGTAGCAAAGGCATCTTTAAACTTTTGAAGTATGTTAGGTTTATCATTGCAACCAACGTAGAATATTTCTATATTACATGAGTTCAAGAGTTTAATAAAAGCCTCGTAACACTCTTTAGATGTAGCCTTTATAGTGTGTTCCTTGTCGCCATACGAAAGTATAGATGCAGGTTCATTACGATAGATAGTCTTTTTAGCTTGTATTATAGCATACGTTCTTTTGTTGTTAATTTCGCTTTCTATGGTATCAAGGAGTTCTTTTTTGCTTATGTTGAAAAGTTCCTCATTAAATGAGTTACCTTCCACGCAAGGTTTAAATATGCAATCTAGGAGCATATCCACCACACTGTTGGATATATTTTCTCCATCGAAAGCAAAACGGTCATCTATAAACCTAGAGGTTATAGATAGTATCTGTACATCTCCCAACTTTGATACGTCCGAACCTATGGTAGAACCATATAACTCCCCTAGTCTTTTGTTAAAAGATGCTATAGTGTTATACTTACTATTAGCCGAACCTATTGTGGATATCGCTAATGAGTTTAAAACTGAAGTATCTGCATTAAGTTTAGTTACCATCTTAACCGATACTACGTTGGATTTAAACTTCTTATCCACAACGCTAGTAAAGTATATACCCTTAGATAGTTCTTGTCTGTTATGTGTGTATGACATAGATATAAAAAACCTGCTACTCAAAATATGGACAAAAATATTCATATTGAGAAAATTCCTGTTTCAACCTATATGCTTTTAATGATAAATCATCTACTCACAAGTTCGAGTATAGTCCACAGGCGTAAATTCCGATGTAGCCCACCGTACATACTTACATAGCTTGATGTTATGCTATCTTGTAAGTTGAACAGTCTTTCAAGTTAAGACTTGCATTAAAATCTCTATCAGCGATATATCCACAAGAACACTTGTAAACTCTATTGGATAGTTTTAAATCTTTTTTGATAGTACCACAACAGTTACACATCTTACTACTTGGATAGAACCTATCTGCCAATCTAAGTTCAATCCCATGGATATGACATTTAGCAGTTAGTTTAGTTCTAAACTCATAAAATTTTTGTTGTGCTATCGCTCTTGAAAGATGCCTACTTTTTATCATGCCTTTGATGTTTAAATCTTCAATAGTTATGAATTTTGGCTTGATTTTCACCAATTCGCTAACTATCTTATTGATGTAATCGGTTCTTAAACATGATAGTTTATAGTTTAATCTTTGTACGATAAGCCTCTGCTTATTGATATTTTGTCGAGTAGCTACTCCTTTCAAAATTTTATTTTGTTTTTTAAAACTCTCATATTTCCTTGAAAGTTTTCTTTGTTCACGTTTGAGTTTTTTCTCTAAACGTCTAACTTTTGATGTTTTATTAATATTTTTGTAAACTTTACCATTTGAACATATTGCAAAATTTTTTAAACCTAAATCTATACCGTATCCAAAAGAGTTCAATACTGGTTTAGATGGTTCATCAACTTCAACTAATACAGATACAAAGTATTTTCCACCATGATATGATACTATCCCACTCCTAATCTTAGCATTAGTTGGAATATATCCTTTTTCTTTAAGTCTAACCCATTTTAGAGTAGGTATCTTTATTCTATGGCGATTTACAATTAAATCTGTTTTGTTATTTTTAGGAAAGTATATCTTAACATCATTATGATGTTTCTTTTTGAACTTTGGAAAACTAGTCTTTTTACTGAAAAAATTTCTAAAGGCATGATTTCCATATATCATGGATTGTTTTACTGCCTTAGAACTTACTTCTTTAATCCAATTAAATGTAGGATTATTAGGTAAAAATTCATGGTTTAACCACTTTTCAAAATCGTAGGCAGATAAAAATTCTCCAGTACTTTGATACACTTCCAAATTTTTACTTAAATAAAAATTATAGATATATCTACATACACCTATGGTTTTATGAATTAAAACTTTTTGTTTAGATGTAGGAAAAATTTCGGTTTTATAACTTTTTAACAATTTTTTATCTCCATGAGTATATTATACCATGTTTATCCATATTAATCGATTATTTTATGAACTCTTTAATCACTTATAAAACTTTTTTAAAGTAACATAATCTATTATACCACAAAAGATTAAAAATAGCCATACCTAAAATACGAATAAAGTTTTCAATGCAAATTATGTGATAGTTACTATATACGATAAGTTAATTTTAGTTAATATGCTGAAATTTTATCTAAAGCCAAAATTTTTTTGATTTTTTCAACAAAAATAATTGATTTTATTGCTTTAATATGTTATAATTTAATAACAATATTGGTTTTTTACATAAGGAGTGAATTTTATGAAAATGTTTAAGGTAAAAAATCTAGTTACTTTTGTGGCAACTGGATTGCTTTCTACAGTATTAATAGGGGGAATATCGGCTAATGCTGATACATTAACTACTGAAGTGCAATCTATTGATTTTAGTACTATACCATCTAAAGTATTTGACGTCTATTCTTTAGATAGTTTCTATCTATCTAGTGTAGATTTCAATAACTATAGCAATAGCGAACTATCGCTTGAGGAGTATCTAGTACAAAATATCAAGGATTTTACTACTCAAATAGATATCTCTAGTTATGGTATCAATAAAAGTAACTCCGAACTAATTAAGAATACTCTAAGTAAGATACGTCTAACATACCCCGAACTATTCTATATGGAGTCCAACTATTCAGTAGCATCTTCTATTAAGAGTATCAAGTATATAAAGCTAAACTATTCTTGTACCAAAGATGAGTATTCTGAACAGTTATCTAGCATAGATAGTAAGTGTAATGATATACTATCCAAGTTAGATGATACCATGTCCGAAAAGGAAAAGGCTCTAGCATTGCATGACTATCTATGTGCAAACTTCTACTACGACCACTCTGGAACGGTTTTCGATATGTACAACTTCTTAGAACAAGGTTACGGAGTATGTCAAGCGTATATGTTGACGTATACATATCTGTTAAACAAGGTCGGAATTGAAACCCATACCGTACTCAGCGATGAGATTAGTCACACTTGGAACATGGTCAAATTAGATGGCGAATACTATCAAATAGACGTAACTTGGGACGACTATAATGTAGAACTATTAGGTTGGGCTAATCATAATAACTTTATGCTCACCGATACCGAAATTTCTAACACACACGGTTCAGAATGGTATATGTATGATGACATATCTGCTACAGATACTACCTATTCTAGTTGCAAGTTTAAATCCAGTAACTGCCCGTTTGTGGTTATAAATGGAAATATGTTCTATATTGACAACAACGCTTTTTGTGAGTATAATTTTATTGATGATAGTATAACTAAAGTATCTAATTTGCTATCAAACGATGGTTGGCAGGACTTTATTAAATCTACTGATACCCTTAAATATGTATATAACTCTAGTTATAGCAGTTTAAACCCTTACAACAATGTGATTTTTTATAACACTCCTGACAAGATTATCGCTATAGATTTAAATGGAAACGTTTTAGATGTAGTATATACTCACTCTAGTACTACAGATGCTATATATGGTATAAACATTCAAGATGGCTACTTGATAGCTCAATTTGAACCTAACTTAGATACATCTAGGTCGGATTTTGCATCTAATATTAACGTGGTTTGCAACCTACAAGATTGGTATACTGAGTATCTAAACGGTTCTAAAACTACCACACAACCTACTACTATTACCATAACTACCACTCAAACTACTATTACCACCGAACCTACTACTATGACTACTACAACTTCCATAGATACCACATCGCAGACTACTAATACTACCACTATTACTACCTTAGATGAAACATCTACTCAACCTACTACTATTACTACTACTGCCGTAACTACTACAGTAGCGACCACTTTTACAGAAGAAACTACTTCCATTACTACAGATATAACATCTACTTTTAACTACGACCTAAATTCTGATGGCAATATAGACTCTAAAGATTTGTTATGCTTAAAATCTTACTTAATAGATAGAAACTCAACTGAGAGTATCTATGACGTAAATAATGACGGTTTTGAAAATTTATTGGATTTACTAACTCTAAAAAGTAAACTTCTAAACGGATAAACCACTCTAATTAATATCATAGAAAGTGTATTGTTAAAGTGAATAGTAATAATAATAAAAACATATTAAACTCTAACATAGGTAGAAGTAGATTTCTACCTACAATAATAATCATATTGATTAGTTTTATAATACTAACTCTATGTGGAATGGCTTACAGTGGCTACATGATTGACGTTCTTAAAGAGTACAAAAACTCTAGTTATAATTCCATGGCTAACACCACGGCTGATAAGATAAACAATATTATGTCTAATGAATGTGCATCTATTGAAGAGTATGCTAATGAGATATCCAAGTTAGAGTATCCTAGCGTAAATACCTACATAGTTAGAGCGTATCTAGGAAACTTGGTTAGATACAACGGATATTCCAATATGTACATAGTAAACAATCAAGGTGAAGGCTTTGACTATCTTAATAATAGCATAGACGTTTCTAATAGTCAGTACTTTAATAACATAGACTATACTAACCAATCGATAGTTTATCAAGATGGTAAAATGTTGTATATAACTCCAACCATAGATAAGAGTAATCAATTTAAATTTTTTATAATTGCAGAACTGCCATCTGTTATTAGCAAAGATAAGATACTAATTCAAAATTGGAACGATATGGGTTTCTATATTTTGGACAAAAATAAGAATATCATAGCTTATAGCGAAGATGCAAATCCAAACTTAGAATACTCTCAGCTTAACACTCAAGATAACAGAATATACTCCCCTAACGATGACACCACTAATGTGAACTTTAAAAAGTTTATAATGTCTGTTAGTAGCATATTCAAACCACCGAATACCTACCCTACCATGTGGTATGAGAACTCCATAGGTTTTAACGATTGGACTATCATAATGGGACGTTCTGCTAGTAATGATGATGGCGAATTTAAAGCGTTACTATCCATATCCATAGATTTAATTAACATTATAGTACTAACGTTAATCCTAATGATTATAGTATTCGTAATTAGAAACGCTAGAGCAAACTACAAACTTAAAAAGGCTCTGTATCTTGATGTGACTACTGGTGGTACTAACTGGTTAAAGTTTAAACAAGATGCCTCTAGGGAAATTAAAAAGGGTAAAAAAAGATACGCTTTAGTATCCTTTGATATATACAAGTACAGAATATTCTGCGATATACACGGTCATAGACGTGCTAATGAGGTTCTTGTAGAAATATATAACTTAACTAGCAAGTTTGTAAAGCGTACAGAGTACTTTGCCCATAATACTGCTGATAACTTCGATATGTTTCTACTCTACACCGATGAAAAATCCATGCGTGAACGTCTAAAAGAGTTTTCTAACCAGTTAAACAGTTCGGAAAAGTTGAACGGCTTGAGGTTCGCATTTGGCGTGTATGTAGTGGATAACAAAAACATATCCATTAATAGAATGAGTACTTTTGCCAATATGTCTAAAGATAACGACAAACTTAAAGACTTCACTTTAAAAGAAACTATCAGTTTTTTCACCAAAGATATGCATGATAAGATTATCCGAGAAACTGAGTTTTTAAATCGATTTGAAGATGCTATCAAAAATGAGGAATTTTTGCTATACGTTCAACCCAAGTACGATTTAATGTCAGAAAAGTTATCTGCTGGGGAGGCTCTAGTAAGATGGCAAACACAAGATGGTTCTTTTATAAATCCTGCTGAATTTATTCCAGTATTCGAGAACAACGGCTGTATTGCTCAACTAGACCACTATATGCTAGATACTGTATGTAAAAAACAACGTCAATGGCTAGATATGGGTTTAAAGGTAGTACCTGTATCGGTAAATCTTTCCAGAGCGTCTTTTTCGGATAAACTTTTAGCTAAAAACATCTTAAGGTTAGTGGATAGCTATAGACTATCCCACAACCTAATAGAACTTGAAGTTACTGAAAGTGCTTTCTTTGATAACAAATCTCTACTAATAGATACCGTTCAAAAGTTGCGAAACTATGGCTTTTCAGTATCTATAGACGATTTTGGTGCAGGTTACTCCTCTTTGAACTCCTTAAAAGAACTCCCAATTGACATAATAAAGATAGACGGTGGCTTCTTTAGAGATATTTCTAACAAAGACGTTGAAAAATCTAACATAATAGTATACAACACTATCCGATTAGCTAACGAACTAAACTTAAAGGTAGTCGCTGAGGGCGTAGAAACTTCTGAACAGATAGAGTATCTGCGTTCTTTGGGATACAACATACTAATACAAAGTTATTACTATTCAAAACCTTTGCCATGCTTAGAATATCAAGAGTTAATACAATAAGAAAAACGCTCAACTGTTACGGTTGAGCGTTTACTATATCAATACTAATATTAGTCTATAGTTTCAAGACCTTCAGCTTGGAAAGCCTGTCTTAAATCGTTAATAAGGTCGACCTTATCTTCAATACCTATTGCCACACGATAGAAACCACCATGGAACTCTTGTGGATATAGATACATTCTCTCATCATCTTCACCTAAGAATACTATCAAACTAGCATCGTGACCTAAAGATACCGCAGATGTAAATATGTTCAAATGAGTAACTACTCTGTTGTAAAGGTCGTGTTCGCCCTTTAGACCAAAGGATAATACTCCACCAAAGCCATTCTTCATCTGTTTAACGGCAAGGTCATGACCCTTATGGCTCTTTAAACCAGGATAAGCTACAAAGCTAACACAAGGTTGTTTTTCAAGCCATTCAGCGATAGCAAGAGCGTTATCGTTATGAACTTGCATTCTTAGAGGGAAAGTAACAGCACCTCTCATAATCAACCAAGCGTTGAAAGGGCTAATAACTCCACCGATGTTTACTTGTGCTTGATAACGTATCTTTTCCATATCCTCATGAGCACCGATAATAGCACCACCCATGGAATCGCCGTGACCGTTGATGTACTTAGTTAGACTTTCTACAACGTAGTCTACACCGTATTCAAGAGGTCTAGTGTTATATGGAGATGAGAAAGTATTATCTACAGAAACCTTGATACCATTCTCATGAGCAAGTTTAGTAATAGCCTCTATATCGCAGATACATAGTGTTGGATTACCTGGAGTTTCAAAGTGTATCAACTTAGTATTAGGTTTAATAGCCTTTTTAACTTCGTTTATGTCGGTGCAATCCACAATAGAAGTTTCAATGCCCCACTTATCGCACCAAAGTTCGTGGAATATTCTGTAAGTAGCTATGTAAGTAACTGTAGAGAATATAACGTGGTCACCCTTTTTGAGCATAGTAAAAAACAATGCAGATAGAGCAGCTACACCACTAGCTAAGCATACACAATCCTCGCCACCTTCAAGATTAGCAATCTTTTTTTGTAGAAGTCCTTGGTTTACGCCACCGTTACGAGTATATATATTAGCCTCAGAAGCTGACCAGTTCATAGTAGAAGGGTCATAAGGGAGTAGAAAGCTATTAGCCATGTTTATAGGAGGTTCAATAGCTCCAGTAGCCTTATCTGGTTCATTTCCAACGTGGATAGCTCTAGTAGTAAAGCTCATGCCACTAAAATCCTTTTCATTTAGTTCACTCATGATAAAATCTTTCCTTTCAAGTTCAAGATAGTTTATTATAACAATCAACTTATATTATAGCACACACTATAGAAAAATTTGTGAATATATTTTGAATTTTCGCAAAAAGTATACAAAAAAGTCGAAATATCCACAAAGATATCTCGACTTAACTTTTAACTACCACCCTTAGATTTTCTTTTCAACTTCTTTTGTGACTTTTTATATTCCAACATGGTAGTATATAGCATAGAATACTTATCTAAGCAATCTTTAATATCCAGTTTAGATGGGCTAACGTTACCATAGAACACTCTGTTAGAGGTTTCCACTATGTTAGAAATATCCACCTTATAAACCTCTAGTATGGATTGCTTAGTTTCCTCTAGGGTTTGTGAGTTAGATAGTTTAGCTAACTTTCTAATACGCAATATAATTAAACTTAAAGCGTCTTTAGTATCATTTTTAGAAACCTTCCTACGGAAGTTATCCTCATATATGCTAGGATACACAAAGACCATAAACAATCCTACCAAAGATGCTCCGACCACCATTATTAAAGATGCTATAAATAGTTTAGTACCTTGTGAGGTATCTTGTGTAGTGGCTTGAGTTTCAATAGTAAGTGTTTGAGTAGGTTCAAAGTAGCACCAGCCGTAGCCACTTATAAAGACTTCTGGGTAGGCATGGGAACTAAGTGAAGTAATGTCTATCTTTTGAGGAGTTCCTGTAGAATTGACTACTAAAAATCCCTCAACGTATCTAGCAGGTAGACCCAACGCTCTAGCCATTAAAATCATAGAAGTTGAATACTCATAACAAGCACCCGTCTTGGTGGTAAATATGAACTTTTCTATAGTATCGCCATCGTTAGATTTATAATCTGCGTTGTAGGTGTAACCGTTGGATATAAAATAGTTTTCTAAAGCTCTAGCCTTTTCAATATCAGAGTTGCAACCTTTAGTGATATCTTCTGCAAGTTTAGATATCTTTTCACTATTGCAATCGGTGAACACCTCGGAATAGGTAACCGAATTGTTATAGTCTTGAACGTATGCCGTAGTGACATCTTCATGTTGAGTTCCTTGCACTATGTTAGATAGGTCTTGTAAGAAGTCGCCGTACATATCAAAACTTAGATTGCTAAGAATATCTAAAACGTTAGAATTTTGTAGTATAGCACTAGAATAGTAGTTCAATGAATATTCCGAATAGTTAGATAGAGCAGTCTTATTAACATCTGCAATGATACCACTATATGTACTGGTAAGATTTAACTCATCACTTATAGATGTAACTTCAAAGGCTCTAGTTGGATTTAACACAAAACTTGTAGAAAAGTTTCTATTTTTAATCGATACGGTTTTAAGTATAGTATCTATTTTAGATTGTCCTACTAAGCTATCTAAATGATATTTTTTAGCAAAATCCTCATTAGTATTACAAGCGTATATCACGGCGTTTAAGAAGTCTGCTGGATTGAGTATCTTTTTAAAGTTATCTGTAGAGTTGTTATCTAATGGAACACCTTGAATATCGTAATCCATTAGACTGCTACTGCCTTGATTATAGTACATATTAGTATCTGTAGGGAAATCGTTTATTAAAGATTTAATTCCATCGGAACGTAACCAAACGTTCTTATTAAAGTTGTAGTTGCTAAAGGTTCGGGATTTCAAAGCTACAGTTTCGGAACAGTTCACATCAAAGAGTTTTCTAGTAGAGTTCATAAAGACATCGCCAGAACCGTTGGAAGTATCGGTGAAGTTTCCCAACTGCGATAGCAAAAAGTCGGTTAAGTTTTGGGCAGAGATTAAGTTTTCAAATACGGTTCTCTGTTCTACAATTTGAGGCTTTGGCAATGCAGATATTATCAACATAAACGCTAAGGCGAACGCTCCAACAGATTTGAAATAGGACTTATTATATATAACTTTTAGATTGTTCTCTACAAACAGATTGTTTTGACCATACATTATCATAGTAGCAAAGTAGAGTATTATAAGTAACAAGAGTAATACCGTAGGAATTTTAATATCTTCTCTGGCGTACATTGCGAACGGAAACATAAACAGTACAAAAGTTACTATAAGCCTGTATCTAACTTGAGTGAAATAGTACAACGTAGATGATATAAAAAAGTTCAAGCCTACTAGCATAACGAATATATACTGTAAAGAATATCCCATTGCACCTTGCGGACTTAAAAACCACAACATAAACTCCCATATATTACTTGGAGTATACAACGAACCTATTATTGTTAGTATAAATATCATAGCTACCAGCGAACCTATTATGGATATGTATTGAAAAATTCGACGTTTAGTAGCAACGTAATCGTAGAATATGTAAAATAGACTTTGTAGTACTATGGAACACAATAGAAATAGCAAAGTAAGGTTACTATCGTAGATGTACATAAAACTTACTACTATAAAAATTCCGAATAGCAAAGCTACTCCTTTAACTTTGAGTTTATTTAAAATATCGACCATATTGCACCTCCTTTAGTAGTTACTCTGTAGTATGGATAGGTCATCATTAACCACCCAAACGTTAGGTTGAGAGTACATTCCCTTATAACGAGGAGATAGTATAGTTTCGATGCAAATACCTCTATTTTTTAGGGTAGCAATCTGAGTTTTCAAGTCGGACTTAAAGAAGTCTGTAAATAGAATGTATAAGCTATCAGAACTCTTTAGGTTGCATATTTCATTAGGTAGCGAATGTTTTCCATCGTGAGAGTTATGCGATATCGTAACTGCTAGATTGTACACATCATCTACAGAAGTTAAGACGTAACTTTTATAGCGTCCACAATTGCATAGAATATATTCACATTCAATAGAACCTCTAACGCACATACTAGCCAACGCCAACGAACTTTCTACTAACTTTTCAAAGTTTATAACCGAACTCAAACCGTTAGAGGAAGTATCATCTATTGACATATCTAGGATTATGCAAGGTTTAGATTGTGGTGAAGGTTCATCTAAGCGAACCATAAGAGTATCTTTTTTACATGAAAGTTTCCAATCTATCTTTTTAGGGCTGTCGCCTACTACATACTCTCTATGTAGATATCCCAAAGTAGAACCTATTGAGAAGTTATCATTTGAGTTATTTTCCTCATCTTCGTCATTAGTTATGACGCTATTACATATGGCATTAAATAACATCTGAGAAGATTGTATCTCTTTAACTTCTGGAATGATATGTATTTCAGTATCTGCTACTAAGTCTTTCAACTTAACTCTAAAAAATCCTAGATAGTCATACATATAAGCCTCATATATGAACACTTTGCAACTTCCTGAAACTTTAGCTATAAAGTTCAAATCGCACTTTAAAGATTTTTCAAAAGCCATAGAGGTTCTAATTTGAGGGAAATCGTCTGTAGAATAGATATCTTTGCTACATAGATGTGGGGAATATCCAACTTTAAGATTTATAAACGGTATAGGAATAATGTTCTTTTTATCGATATGTATAATAACGTCTACAGGAGAATTTTTCTTATAGAGGGTATCGTTAGAAGATATGCGTATACTTACATTGTTTTTACTTACCATCATAAGCACAAAAGATATAACTGGTACTAAGATTAAAAACGCTGTCAACAGTACTCCCGATGTGCCATCTACAAATAGAGCATACAACATGGCAGTGACTACACATATACTATACGATACTACTATCTTAAAAGAGTTAGCTACTGTAGATAATCTTCTTTTTACTTCATTTGATACAGTATACTTTTTCATAGTTTAAAGACCTCTAGCTACATTGGTACAGATACTCTTTTAAGCAGACTATCCACATATTGTGATGTGTTTTCAAACTCAGTCCTACCCTTTGCCGATAGTATTATCCTATGAGCGAATATACTTTCAGCTAAGAACTTTACATCGTTAGGAGTAGCATACTCTTGAGATAGCATATAGGCTCTAGCACGACACCCCTTATACATAGCAATACTACCTCTAGGACTAATTCCCAAAGATATATTATCATCATGTCTAGTAGCGTTGGCAATATCGATAATATACTTTTTAACGCTATCGGATACCGTAACGTTTAAGACTTCTTTCTTTAAGCGATTAACATCGTCTAAGGTTACTATTGAGTGTATATCTTGCTGACCACTAGAGGTATCATAGTTAGAGCGTTCTAATATTAGCATTTCCTCATTAGCCGTAGGATATCCCATACTTACACGCATGAAAAATCTATCCATTTGAGCCTCTGGCAAGTGATACGTTCCGTAAGTTTCTATAGGGTTTTGAGTAGCCAACACCATAAAAGGTTCTGGAAGTGTATGAGTAACACCATCTAAGCTAATTTGATGTTCTTCCATAATTTCCAACAAGCTAGATTGTGCCTTTGGTGATGCACGATTAATCTCATCGGCTAATAGAAAGTTACACATAGCCACACCCTCTTTGTATTCAAACTCTAAGGTTTTTTGATTTACTAAGGAAAATCCTACTATATCCGATGGCATAACATCGGGAGTAAGTTGTATTCTGTTAAACTTTCCGTTTACTGCCTTAGATAGTGCAGATATCAACTTAGTTTTGCCCACCCCTGGTACATCTTGGATTAATATATGTCCATCACAAAGTAGACTTATTATAACTTTTTGAATAACATCATCTTTGCCGACTATTACATTTTGTATAGTGTTAGTTAGAGTATCAATAGTTTTGTTCATGATTAAAATTTATCCTTTCAAAATAATATCTATAACCTTGTCCAAACTTGGAACGCAATCGAATAAGAGTTTTTTAGTTTCGTCATCTGGTTGAGTTAAGTCTGGCACCATTATAGGTTTAAGACCTGCCCTATAAGCCGATAGTATTCCATTAGGACTATCTTCCAAAGCCAAGCAATCGCAAGGATTTAAACCCACTTCTTCACAAGCCTGTAGATACACATAAGGTTCAGGCTTACCGACCTTAACCATAGTAGCACAAACTATGTTATCGAACATATCGAAAACGCCAATAGATTTCAAATACTGTTCAGTTCTAGGATAGTCTGTAGCAGTAGCCACGGCTCTTTTTATGTTGTTATCTTTAAGGAAAGTAAGAAGTTCGTCAAGACCTTTTTTCTTATCCACGCCGTGTTCGGATATATATTGTTTCATAAGTTGAATACGTCTATTACGAACGGCTATAACGTCGAAATCTTGACCGAAAGTTTCCTTGAACTTTGGTATAGAGTATTGTGAACACATACTTCTCATTGGATATATCATTTCAGGAGTACATTCATAACCGAACTCTTTACAGGCTTGACACCAAAATCTAATTAGATGTCTTTCAGTATCAATCATAAGACCGTCCATATCGAAAATAACGCCTTTAATATTTAGCATAAAAAATACCTCCACATATAAGCTAAATTTAGATTAATTGTAATATCTAAATTATATCATACTATTGTAGCAATGGCAAGAATAATACAAGAATAATATTTGTTGTAAATAGTATCAGTATTTCATTAAAATTTAAGATATTCTTGCGAAAAAGTACCAATCTTTTTAGAAATTTCTTGACTTTTAAAGTACACAATGCTATAATTGTAATCAAAAGTTATAGAGTTAATTAGCTAATAAATTTAAGGATATCCACCCATAACTTTGAAAGGATTTACTGCTATTATGGATAACTGTTTAAAAGTTGCAACTTTCACCGTAGTAGCAATAGTTTTTCTACTAACTGCTTGTGATAAGGTTCAACCATCAGAAGTTGTAGAGGTATCTACGACACCACAAACCACATTGCAAGTAACCACAATTACAACTACACCCACTGAAAGTACAACTTCAATTACGCACGTCTATTTAAAGGATAACGATAGACTATCCGTAGAGTATATGCCTATGGAAACGGTAACTATAAGTAGTCACCTAGAGGAAACTACTACCTCTCAAACTAGCGATACTTCTACTACAGAACAACTGTATACAGGACTGTCTAGTACAGAGTTCGACATGGTTTGTGCTGTAGTTCAAGCTGAGGCTAATGGTGGTAGTATTCAGTTTAAAGAATACATTGCAGGAATTATATACAATCGTGTACATAACGACCAATTCCCAAATACTGTATATGGTGTACTGACTGAAAAAAATCAGTTTGGAAGTATTAGCAACTACTACTACAATACATATCCAGTTGATGATGATACTCGCCTAGCCGTATCAAAGATATTCAGTGGCGAAGATAGTTACATACTGTACAATCTAAATGGAGCGATATCTTATTGCAATCCAAACCTAGTAGATAGTTCAACTTTAAACTGGTTTGAAAGTTCTTTAAGATTTACCTTCCAATGTACAGAATATTCTAATGGTATAACATGGGTACATAGGTTCTATGCTTTACCTTAAAAAGTATGATGTCACTACGTTTGACATATTTGGAATTTTATGTTATAATAAAATTGGTCATGTGCTACTATAAAATCTATAGTGCATACTATATAATTTTAGTGTTTTAGGAGGATTTTATTATGAAATACGAAGAAATAGTAAACAAAGTTAAAGATAGTTTTGCTAATGTTTCTCTTGATGATAAGAAAAAACATTTTGCAATTCAGTTTAACATAATCGGTGAGGGTGAAGGTGCTTTCTACGTTGAACTAAAAGATGGCTCTATTAACGTTGAACCTTACGAATACTATGACAGAGATGTTATATTTACTCTATCTGCTGAAAATCTATTCGGCTTATTAGATGGTTCTCTTGATGCTAAAAAGGCATATCTAACTGGTAAACTTAAAGTTAGTAGCATAGCTAAGGCTTCTGAAGTTAAAGCTATCTTAGATGCTATAAACAAGAAAAAGGCATCTGCTAAGAAAGAAACTAAAAAGGTTGAACCTGTTAAAGAAATAACTGTTGAGGAAACTACTACTAAAGAACCTAAACAGACTACTAAAACTGCAAGTGCTACAAAGTCTACTACTGCAAAGACTACTAAAGCTACAAGTACTAAAAAGTCTGCTACTGCAAAGACTACTAAAGCTACAAGTACTAAAAAGACTACTACTGCAAAGACTTCCAAGAATAAGAAGTCTGCAAGTGATAAGTAACCTTTAGACTATAATTATAATATCCATAAATAAAAAAGTTGTGATGTTAAACATCACAACTTTTTTTAATGAACTCTATTTTTTACTACCACGATACTTTTTTTTCTTACGGACAGAAAATCCAAAGTCACCCAACTTTCTACCCAATGCGAAGTATTCACCGTGAGCATATGCCATTAGACCACTCTGTTGAAGGTTTAACTTACCTTTGCTATCAATGTACTTCTCATCGATATCCACGCCTACTATCTCCGATATAAACATGGTATGAGTTCCCAAGTTAGAAGTATCTTTTACCACACATTCTAAAGATATAGGACATTCCTCAATAATAGGAGTATCTATCTTAGTAGCCTTAGCTAGATGGAAGCCACACTTTTCAATCTTATTTAAATCCTTACCACTTCTAACGCCACAAAAGTCGACCTCTTTGCACATAGCCGATGTAGTTAAGTTTATAACAAACTCACCATTATTTTTAATAATATCATAAGAGTACCTAGACGGTCTTACAGATATATAAGTCATAGGTGGGTGAGTATTTATAATACCTGTCCAACCTATAGTCAAGACGTTACAACTTTCCAAAGTTCCACACGATACCAATACTGGTGGCACTGGAGCTAATATAGTTCCACCATTCCAAAAGACTTTACTCATAAAAAACCTCTTTCAAAAAAAATTAATCCAAACCGCCAAGCGAAATTTCACTAGTAGCAGGAAAACCACCTGCTTTTTCTGCAAAAAGTTTAGATGCCTCATCATCTTTAGACTTAGTTCCACGACAAGCAGAGTATGTAAATACAAGTTCGCTATTAGTATACACAAAGTTTATTTGATATCTTCGCCAATTTCTATGAGATTTACAAGTTAGATTTATCTTATCCTTAGAAAATTGAGGTTCTTTGCCCTGTCGATAGTTTGGATTTACAAGAGCAGACTCTTTAATAATACTTTGATTAGCTAATAGCTTAGCGATATCTAAACTAGACGTACGAATTTCATTATCATCTACATATACATAACCGTGATTAAGTTGTTCTACACTAGTTCCCCACGGATTGCTATAACTTATAGTATTATCAACGGCATCAGCCATACACTCTTGAAGTATTGTGTAGACTCTACGAGCGTTAGAAACGTCAGCTTGATTATTAGCGTATTCTATATAGTTCATAACCGATGGAACTATCAACGCTGTAAGTACGCCAATAATAGCAATTACCACAATCAATTCAATTAGAGTAAAACCTTTTTGCTTGATTACATTATTAAATCTTTTCATAATATCCCCTCAAAATATAGTTCAAACATAAAGATATATATTATCAATATAAGTATAGAAATGTATTCATACAAAAATATCGTTATAGATATTTTACCACATTTTTTTTATTTTGTAAAGAGTTTTACAATTAAAATTTAGAAAATAATAAAATTTTTTTAATTTTAGTACAGGAAGAATGTTCCAAAATATTAAACGTTTAAGTTGTATCTATTACGAATATTTTACATTTGTCTATGTTGATATTTTTTCAATAGTATGTTATACTATATTAATAAACTTTTTTCTTGGAGGATTTTTATAATGAAAGATTATATCTTACAAAATATTAAAGAGTTAAACTCTAAAAGTGCTAGAAAAAATCCAATGCCTAGCCTAGATGAGTTATCTAACTTAAAAGTAGGCGATTTAGTTAAGTTAAGTTTTATCTTAAACGCTCCATTAAGCAATCCAAATGCTGAGCGTATGTGGGTTATAGTAAAAGAGATATCTAATGATACCATAATCGGAGAACTTAATAACGAACCTTATAATATAAAATCTATTAAGTGTGGCGATACTATTCAATTTAGCACTAATAACATTGTATCCATTTGGGATAACTCCCTTAAAGATGTAAATTTGGATAAGTTTGCTATCATTACAAAACGTGCTTGGGAACACAAAGAAATCAACTATGCTACCAAGATAGACCAACTTCTAAATGAAAATGATAGCGGTTGGCAACTATTCTACGGTGATGAGGACGAACAGTATCTAATGGACGAAGATAATACTTCACTAATTCCACTAGGGGCAGTACTTCAATTTGAACCACTATTTGAAAAGGTTCTATTGAGTGATGCTAAAGTCGTAAGCTACTCCGATAGTATGAAATCTTTTGTGGAAGTACCAGAGTTTTTTTATTAACTTTATCTAAACTACATACTCAATATTTGTGTTGACAAAATTTGAATAATGGTATATAATGAATAAGAATATTCTTGTGGCATCGTTATTATAAAATATAAAGGTGTATATTAAAATAAAATACAATTAAAAAGGTGGACTAGGTACATATGGGATTTTTTGAAAAAATATTCGGTTCTTATAGCAAAAAAGAATTGGCTAGAATTGAACCTATTAAAAAGGCTGTCCTTGACCTTGATGAAGATATGGAAAGCCTTTCAGACTCTGCTCTTAAAGCTAAAACTAAAGAGTTTAAAGAACGTATATCCAATGGTGAAACTTTAGACGATATTCTCCCTGAGGCTATGGCAGTATGTCGTGAGGCTGCTTACAGAGTTCTAGGCAAAAAGCCATATCCTGTACAAGTTATAGGTGCTATTGTTTTACATCAAGGACGTATAGCCGAAATGAAAACTGGTGAGGGTAAAACTTTAGTAGCTTGTTTAGCATCTTATGTAAACGCACTTTCGGGAAAAGGCGTTCATGTAGTTACTGTTAACGATTATCTTGCTAAGTTCCAATCGGAAGAAATGGGTAAAGTTTATAGATTTTTAGGGCTAAGTATAGGCGTTATCCTTCACGATTTAAACAACGACCAACGTCGTACTGCCTACAACAGCGATATAACCTATGGCACTAATAATGAGTTCGGTTTTGACTACCTCCGTGATAACATGGTTATATATAAAAGAGATATGGTTCAACGTGAACTAAACTTCGCTATAGTCGATGAGGTAGACTCCATTTTAATAGATGAGGCTAGAACTCCACTTATCATATCAGGTCGTGGCGATAAGTCTACTGAACTATATCACATAGTGGATAGATTTGTTAAAAACTTAACTTTCTCTACAGTAGTCGAAATGGATACCAAAGAAGACCAAGAAAGTATTCTTAATGACTGCGATTGCATTATAGATGAAAAAGCTAAAAGTGCATCTATTACTAAACGTGGTATTAGAAAGGCTGAAAAACACTTCCGTGTTGCTAACTTAATGGACGCTGAAAATATGACTCTATTGCACCATATAAACCAAGCACTTAAGGCTCACGGAATTATGAAAAAAGATACCGACTACGTCGTTAAACCTAATGACAAAGGCGAACTTGAAGTAGTTATCGTTGATGAGTTTACTGGTCGTCTAATGGAAGGTCGTCGTTTTAACGATGGCTTGCATCAAGCTATTGAAGCTAAAGAAGGTGTAAAGGTTCAACATGAATCTAAGACTTTGGCTACTATTACTTTCCAGAACTATTTCCGTCTATACAATAAACTATCAGGAATGACTGGTACTGCTATGACTGAAGAAGATGAGTTTAAGGAAATCTACAAACTAGATATTATAGCCGTTCCTACCAACAAACCAGTACAAAGAATAGACCATCATGACCAAATTTACAGAACCGAAAAGGGCAAGTTCAATGCAGTTATCGACCAAATTATTGAATGTCATAAGAAAGGTCAACCAGTACTAGTAGGTACTGTATCCATTGATAAGTCTGAGGCACTCTCTAAGATGCTATCCAAAAAGGGTATAAAGCATAACGTTCTAAACGCTAAACAACACGAACGTGAGGCTGAAATAGTTGCTCAAGCAGGTCAATTGGGAGCAGTTACCATTGCTACTAACATGGCTGGTCGTGGTACAGATATACTACTTGGTGGTAATGCTGAGTTCTTGGCTAAGGCTCAACTAAAGAAGTTAGAGTACTCCGATGAGGTTATCAACGATGCCATAGGCTTTGCTGATACTGATGATGAGGAAATCTTAAAGGCTAGAGCAGAGTATCAAAAGTTATATAAAAAGTTCAACGATGAGGTTAAAGCTAAAGCTGAAAAGGTTCGTGAGGCTGGTGGTCTTTTCATAATAGGCACTGAAAGACACGAAAGCAGACGTATAGACAATCAGTTGAAAGGACGTTCTGGACGTCAAGGTGACGTTGGAGAAAGCCGTTTCTTCCTATCCGTTGAAGATGACCTAATGCGTATATTCGCAGGTGACAGATTAGAAGCTATGATGTCTACTCTTAAGGTTGAAGAAGATATGCCTATAGAAAGTAAGACTCTAACTAAGTTAATAGAATCCTCTCAAAAGAAAGTAGAAGCTAGAAACTTCTCCATTAGAAAGAACGTTCTAAACTATGATGACGTTATGAGTACTCAAAGAGAGATTATATATAAACAAAGAGCACAAGTTCTAAACGGTGAAGATTTACACGAAAGCATCTTAAAGATGATGAGAGAGTTAGTATCCGATACTGTAAATAGCTATCTTGCAGATGACGACGATAAGGAAAATTGGAACTTAAAAGGTTTATATATGCACTTCTTAGGTTGGGGTTTCCTAGATATACTACCTGAAGACGTTCAAGCCAAACTTATGGCAGAGGCTCAAGCACAAGCTATCGCTGAACAGAATAGCAATACTACTAATATTCAAAACGAAAGAGATGAGAACGACTCTGATACTACTTTCGATGACGTTCAAGAAAATGACGATAGTAAAGAAGTCCAAACCATTGAGGAACACGAAAAGGAATTGACTGAAACTCCTAAGATAGATGAGAAAAAGTTAAACAACGAAATCGCTGAAACTGAAATTCCTAACGATGCCACTGGTGGTATAAACTTCAACGCTAAAAACGATGAACAACTTGAAAAGATTAATAAAAATGATGTAATTAAGTTCTTAACTGATAAGATGATTTCTACTTATGAAGCTAAAGAAAAATCTTTTGGAAGTCAAACTATTAGAGAATTAGAAAGAGTTATCTTATTAAAGGTTGTAGACTCCAAGTGGACTGCTCATATTGACGATATGGACGAACTAAAGAAAGGTATTTCATTACGTTCTTATGGACAGAAAAATCCTGTAGTTGAGTATCGTTATGAGGGCTTTGAAATGTTCGATGCAATGGTTCAATCCATTAGAGAAACTACCATTAGAATGTTACTAACTGTTAGACTTACTAAAAATCAACCTCCACAACGTGAACAGGTTGCTAGACCATATCCACCAAACATGGGAGGAAACGTTACTATAGTAAATCGACCAGTTGCCACAAACAAAGCTCCTACACAACAGCCAAGACAGTAATATCAATTTAGATAAAAAAATCCTTTGGTTAAACGCCAAAGGATTTTTAATATTATACTATAGATTAATTTTTCTTATCTATAAGTTCGTTTATAGCAGTAGTTGTAGTAGCAAGGTTTTGGAGTTCGCTAGGAATGATAATCTTAGTAGCCTTGCCATCTGCGACCTTTTCAAAAGCCTCAAAAGATTTCAACTTTAGCACTTCTGGAGTTGGGTGCGATTGGTTCAACTTTACTATACTTTCAGCTAGAGCCTTTTGCACTAACTCTATAGCTTGAGCCTCACCCTCAGCCTCTAGGATTTTCTTTTCTCTAACGGCATCAGCTTGAAGTATTAAGGCTTGTTTTTCTGCCTCAGCCTTTAGTATTGCAGATTGCTTTTCTGCCTCGGCTCTAAGAATAGCAGACTCTTTTTCACCCTCAGCGACTAATATTTGGGATTTCTTTTCACCTTCAGCCTGAAGAATCTTTTCACGACGTTCACGTTCAGCCTTCATCTGTTTTTCCATAGAGTCTTGAATTTCTCTAGGAGGGAGTATATTTTTAAGTTCTACTCTGTTTACCTTTATACCCCAACGGTCAGTAGCTTGGTCAAGAATGGCAGTAATTTTAGTATTTATTATATCTCTGGAAGTAAGAGTAGCATCTAACTCCATTTCGCCAATGATGTTTCTTAGAGTAGTAGCAGTCAAATTTTCTATAGCAGACATAGGGTGTTCAACGCCATATGTGAACTGTTTAGATTGCGTTACTTGAAAGAATACTACAGTATCTATTTGCATAGTAACGTTATCTTTGGTGATAACGGCTTGAGGTTTAAAATCTACAACCTGTTCCTTAATGGATACACGTTTAGCAACTCTATCGACAAACGGAGTTAAAAAGTGAACACCAGTTCCCCATGATGCGTAATATGTTCCCAACCTTTCAATAACGTATTCTTGTGCTTGAGGAACTATCTTAATATTAGATATTAAAAATAGTATTATAAGTACTATAACTATAAGCACTACCACAAAAGGACTTAAACCCATAAAATAAAAACACTCCTTTAAAAATAATATTATCTAAGATATATACTATCATAGTTTAGATATTATGTCAATTGACTTTATAGTTTTTTTACTAAAAGTTTACTTCCGTCCACATTTTGAACGGTAACTTGCGAACCATTTTCTATAGTAGAGTTATCTACAGACTTAGCAGACCAATCTACGCCATTAAGAGATACTCTGCCAGTCTGCTTAGAATTGTCTATAGGTTCTATAACGATAGCCACCTTGCCGATATCCAAATCGTAGTTAGTAGGCTGATGCTTTTTAACCATCAACTTTTTTAAAAGAGGTCTAGTAAATATAAGCAACACTAACGATATCAATACAAATATTACAAATTGAGTTAAAGGTTCTACAAACATTGAGGATATCAATGCTACCAAAGATGCCACTGCAAACCATATGGATACTAATTGCATAGTAGCAACTTCTATTAATACTGTTATTACTAATACTATTGCCCAAATTAAAATACTCATATACAAAGCACCCTTTCTAAGATATATTTTCTACTGTTGAGTAGAATTTTCCATACTATTTTGACTATCATTAGAAGTATCTGTAGAAGAGCCATCTGTAGATGGTTCAACTGTAGTAGCAGAAGTATCGTCTACGCTTTTAGGTTGATAGTGTATCACATACATAATAACATCTAAGATAGCAAAAGCTACAGCAACGCCAATTAGAACGTAATCTATAGTAACCATGTTAAAAACCTCCTATAAGAAATCTTTTGAACTTTTGCATATTGAACCCAAAGGACAAACCTCACAAAGAGGTTTTCTAGCCTTGCAGACATCTCTGCCGAACTGCACCAACCTATGACAGAAATCCGAAGACTCCTCTGGTGGAATTAATGGAATCAAATCTTTTTCCACTCTAACTGGATTTTTACTATCGGTTAAGCCAATGCGATTAGAAATTCTAATACAATGAGTATCTGTAACTATGGCAGGTTTTTTAAAGACGTCGCCCATAATTAGATTAGCCGTCTTTCTACCCACTCCCGATAGTGTGAGTAAGTCGTTAATATTGTCTGGGAGAACTCCATTGAAGTCGTTTAGAATACTGTTCGCAGTAGATTTAATATTCTTAGCTTTATTTCTAAAAAATCCACAAGGTTTGATATCTTTTTCAAGTTCCAGAATGTCGCAGTAGGCGAAATCTTGAAGGGTTGTGTACTTTTTAAATAGATTTTGAGTAACAATATTAACTCTAGCGTCGGTGCATTGTGCCGATAGTATTACAGCTATCAAGAGTTCATAAGGTTGCGAATACTCTAGCGAACACTTTATAGTAGGATATATTTTTTTTAAAGTATTACAAGTAACGTTAGCCATCTCAAGTTTATCCATTTATACACCTACTTTCCGAACCTTTGAGCGTGTTCCAATAGAACCAACATATCTTGAGGTCTGTTTAGAGTTTTAAGAGCGTCATCAAATGGAAGCAAAAAACTAGATAGAATTTCCTGTTGTTGTAATAAGAATGCTTTTCTAAGTTTAATTTGACCACTAAAATATACGTCTGTCTTTTTAATTCCGTACTTTAGGGTGTGGTGATATTCACTTCTAAAGGAATCATCTAATTGGACACGCATATTAATTTCCTCAAAGACTTCTCTAGTAGCGGTTTGGATTTCAGTTTCAAAGAATTCCACATGACCTTTAGGAAATCCTATATGCCCACTGATATTTTCCACTAACAGATACTTTTTAATATCGCCTTGAGTGGTATATATAACACTACCACAACTTTTTTCAAAGTAACAGTGTAACTTAGGCGAATACTTTTCCTCTTGAGTTTGAACCGAATACCAAATATTTGGTTTATAAATTTCTGTACCTTCAGGAACTACTACCCACTTATCACGCTGACAGTTTTCACGTTCTATAACTGCACACACCACGCCATTAAATGAAGATTTTAAGCCATCGAAGTTTAGAATATACACATCTTGAATACCACCATCATCGGTTATAAAACCGACATATCCGTAATATAGTTTATGAGCGACTCCACAATGGATACGTTGTCGCATACCAGCAGACCTATCTACAGCCACTTTAACTTTAATTCCCAAAACGCTTTTCCAATCGCCTTTATAAGCTCTTTGCATACAATAAGACCTCTCTTTCGTGCAATATAGACACATAATATTAATTACATTATACCATTTTTTTATATAGCATACAAGTGATTTTTTTAATTTAACAGTAAAATAATAAGGAACGTACATAGAATAATGAACGTTCCTTATACTAACGACATATGCGTAATAAGACTAATCTATTTGGTATGTATAGCTTAAAGTGATATCTGAAGTATCATCATCATCTAAGTTAGGGTCAGGAATACTAGCACCACAACTACCACAAAATTGGAACTTTGCACTAACTTCGGCACCACATTTAGGACAAATTTTGCAACCCTTGATATTATTAAAATCGAACTTCATTTTTTTAATTCTTCTGCGTCTAATGTTAATATCATCGCAAAGTTTTTTAAATTCAGCGGGGTCTTCATTAGGATTAAGATAATATTTCTTGCCAATATCAGTAAATATTTCCATAATTCTTTCTTCTTCGTACATAATCTTCTTTTTAAGATTACTCAATTCAGACATATTTTTAGCCTTATCACTAGCACCCTTACTTGCCGAACTGAAAACGTCCATAACGCTCATTGCGAATACCTCCCAAAAAATAATATAAACAATTATCCAAATAGAAACATAATAGTTTCTATACTTTCTATTATAGCTAATAATATACACTTTGTCAAGAGTTTTTTAGATATTTTTCACCTATTGGAATATTAACCTCATATTCACAAAAAATTTTCAAAATGGTGAAAATATAAAATTTCGCTGATTTTTTTTGTAACAAACTGTTGAAAAGCACTCTAAAGTATGATATAATAGTTACAATTGATATGTAATTAAATATTTTTTCAAAAAAAAAGTAATCTATATTTAATTTTAAACGGGGTGTAATATTGAAAAGAATATACAATATAGCAGTAATAGTATCTTGTATAGATGAAGAATATCAAAATAAGATACTTTGTGGCATAACCGATTACGCTAAAATAAACGATTTCAATGTATCTATATTCAACGCATTTGGTGGAAACTTTAAAAGTATCAAGCAAGACGTTGGCGAATACAACATATACAATCTAATAAACTATACTACGTTTGATGGCATTATACTACTAACTAATACTATAACTTCTGAGGAGGTTAAAAACAAGATTATCCAAAGTGCAAAAGATTCTAACGTGTGTACGGTAAGCATAGACAATCCCCTACTAGATACATACAACATTGGCATTGATAACTTTGAAGCTATGTATAAAATGGTATCACATTTTATAGAGCATCATAACTTTACTAGAATAAACTATATATCAGGTATGGACAACAATTGCGATAGTCAAATTAGGTTAGATGCTTACAAAAAAGTTCTTATGGAACATAACATTCCAGTACAGAATGAGCGTATATATCACGGTAGCTTTAGATACGATGACGGCGTAAACGCTATAGAACACTTTTTAAACTCTAACGTTGAGATGCCTCAAGCTATAGTGTGTGCCAACGATGTAATGGCTCTAGCAAGTATAAAGACTTTGCAATCGCATGGGCTGAACGTTCCTATAGACGTTTGCGTATCGGGATTTGATAGAATTTATGACGCTAGAAACTACTATCCAGAGATATCCACTGTAGAGCGTCCACTGTATGAGATAGGTCAACTTGCTTGTGAAAAGATTAATAAGCATCTGCAAAGAACTCCACAAGAGCCTTGCGAAACTTTAAAGACCAACGTTATATTTACTCAAAGTTGTGGTTGCAGTATGCACAAACTGGAACACATCAACGAATTTAGAATTAAAAGTTATAATAAGTTATCGCAATATCGTTCAGGAGTTATTAACATGAACTTAATGGCTTGTGATTTAGCTGAAACCTCATCTATGGAGGAAGTTTTAGAAAAGGTATCTTATTACGTTAAAAGTATAGAATGTTCAGAGTTCTATTTGTGCTTATGTGAGAACTGGCGTTCTAGTTACGATGCTGAAAGAGGTTTTATAGATAATAGTATCACCTATGGCTATACCGACGATATGTTATGTATGCTATCATATAAGGACGGCTCTTTCAATACCACTGCATTTAATTTTTCCTCCAAAGATATGTCACCTAACTTTAATATATCCGATGGTGGCAACGTATACTACTATTCGCCAATACACTTTCACGAAAAATGCCTTGGATATTGTATAGTTGGAAATAGTAACTATCCGTTACAAAGTCCAGTGTACCATTCATGGATAGTAAATCTTAGTACCTGTATAGAAAACATCATAAACAAGATTAGTCTAAAAAACATGGTAGACCAACTTGATAGACTATATGTAATAGATAACCTATCTAAAATATACAATAGAAACGGTTTTTCTAGGTTCGGTGGAGAGATATATCGCAAGGCTTGTGAAAGAAAGTCGGATATTATGGTACTGTTTATCGACTTAGATGGTCTTAAGTATATCAACGATAAGTTTGGGCATCATGAGGGCGATAACGCTATCATAAAGGTGGCTAACGCTATAAGACAATGTTGTTCCAATGGTGAAATTTGTGCTAGGTTCGGTGGTGATGAGTTCTTAGTATTTGCGTCCGACTACTCTCTCGATGACGTTAAAGTTCTTTGTAAAAATATCGAAGAGAAATTGAAATTCTACAATAGCAAATCCGATAAGCCTTATAAAGTTGGTGCTAGTATGGGATATCACATAACTACGGCAGATGAGAACATTCCTATATCCAGAATTATAAGCATAGCAGATTCTAAAATGTATGAACTTAAAAAACAGCGTCGTAAGATGCGTGGACAATCGGTATAGATAAAAAATCCTTGAGGTTTAAAAACTTCAAGGATTTTCTAATAAATAAAATAATAGTAGCAGATAGTCAACAAAGCCATCTGCTACATATATAAATATAAAATAAACTTTTCTACTTTTATTACTTAATGATGAATGTAACCATATTGCAATTAAAAAATATGGATTTATAAGCATTATAAAAATCTGAAGTACTAAACTTACAGATAGCATCACTACAGTGATGTCCAAACATAACAATTAAAAAAATATATTAAATTTTAAACATTAAATTCAAACTAAAGCTTTCCATTGGATTCACTCTGCTTTCAAACAAAATTAAACATTTTAATTATTAAGATATTAACTAAAATTACTTCCCATTGGTATCTAAATCCTTTCACCGAATACAAAAATCTTTTACCGAATGACTTTTGTATTCCTTACTATGCTTATATGGTATCACACTTTTGAACAAATGTCAATAGGTTTTTCAAATTTTTTTAGATATTTTTAATATAAATCCAAAAGAGCCGTTTCATAAAGATTTTTAAATCAAACCTTATATAAAGTTTCTTTTCATAAGTTTAGCAGGTCTATGCCCAGCAGTCTGCGAAGATACTTCATCAGCAGATGTAACATACTTTTTCATTTTGCGTCTAAAGTTAGCAGATAGCAATTTTTTACCCAATATAGTTTCATGAACCATTTGCAAATCGGTAAAAGTAAAGGTGCTTGGCAATAGATTAAATGCTATAGTAGTATACTCCAGTTTGTTACGAAGTCTTTCAATGGCATAGGATATTATTTTAGCATGGTCGAAAGCCAAGTCGCTATCCAGTTCAACGAACTCCGACCAAGAACCGCTTATAGTAATATGAGTCTTATAACATACCTTGGATTTTAAGATAATGCCATCATTAGATTGCAAAGTTAAAGTGTAATAACGTTCAACAGTTTTAACGCCATTGGATACACTTTCAACTTCATGTTCCAAATCGTAATCCACATTGAACCAGTTGACTTCTTTAGCATCATCACCAGCATGAGCGTTTAGCTTTTGGGAATCCACTAGAGCCATATAAGAACAACTCATAATCCAACCACGAGGGTCACGTTGTGGCTCGGAGAATGTGTATAACTGTTCAAGATAGATATTTTCAACGCCAGTTTCCTCAAATAGTTCACGTTTAGCCGATTTCTCAGTGCTTTCACCTTTCATAACGAAACCACCAGCCAAAGCCCATCTATCTTTAAAAGGATAGTTTCCCCTTTTAATCATAAGAACGCTTAGCTTTTTTTGAGGTAATTTTCTGTAGTTATCTTCTTGAAAGTCTTTTATAGTAAAAACGACCATATCTACTGCAACAGATGGCCTTTCATATTTAGACATATCATAACTTTTTAGAAATTCATTTTCAGTCATAAGAATACACCTTTCTTGTGAAATTTTTTATAGTGTATAGGCTTTTAGAACTAGTATATATCAAACTAGAGTTTTTGTCAAGAGTTTTATAAATCATAAAAAAGTAAAAAAAATTTAAATCTGCTATTGACTTTTCCTGAATTATATGATATCATAAGTAAGTGATAATAATTGTTATATACTATTTATTAACTATTAATTATTTAGTGGTGCTTAATATGAAAACTTTAATACTATCTACTAGCAATGAGGATTTGCTCAAAGCTAGTGAACTTTTAAAAAATGGTAAAGTTGTGGGTATTCCTACAGAAACTGTATACGGTTTGGGTGCAGATGCTACTAATCCATTAGCCGTTAAGGAAATATTTAAGGCTAAAGGCAGACCTATGGATAATCCTTTGATAGTTCATATATCTAAAGTGGAGGACGCTAATAGGTTCGCTAAGAACATTCCTACACTATTTTTCGATTTGGCTGAAAAGTTCTGGGGTGGCCCTTTAACTATGATTGTCCCTAAAAAAGATATCATACCTTATGAAACTTCAGGTGGCTTAGATACCGTAGGTATCAGAATGCCATCTCACCCTATTGCCAGAAAGTTAATAGAACTCTCTGGAGTGCCTATATCTGCTCCATCGGCGAATACTTCGGGATATCCTAGTCCTACTACTGCTCAACACGTTCTACACGATATGGACGGCAAAATATCCGCTATTGTAGATGGTGGACAGTGTTCGGTTGGTGTGGAAAGTACTGTAATATCCTTTGACGATAACTCTACTGTTAGAGTTCTTCGCCCAGGGTTTATTACTCCTGAAGATTTAAAGTCTGTAGCTAAAAACGTTATCTTAGATAAGGGTATTCTATCCGAAATAGATGCTAGTGAGAAAGTTGCGTCCCCTGGTATGAAGTACAAACACTATTCGCCATCGGCTGACGTTAAAATTTTAGATGGCTCTATTGATGGCTTTATAGACTATGTATCTAAACATAACTTCGATGGCGTGTATTCACTGGTCTTTGAAGATGATGTCCCTAAGATATCTAACTTGCATATAAAGTATCTAACCTATGGAAATTCCGACTTGGAACACGCTCAACAGATTTTTTCTAAACTCCGTGAGTTAGATACTCTTAACGCTAAAACTGTATATATTAGAAAACCTAATATCAATGGTGTAGGATTGGCAGTCTATAACAGACTTATCCGTGCATCTGGCTTTGAGGTGATTGAAATTGAGTAGATTTATAAATACTGAAAAACCTTTAATAGTAGGTTTAACAGGTCAAACTGGTGCTGGTAAGACTACAGTATCGGAAATGTTTATGGAAAATGAGTTCTATATTATCAATGCAGATATGGTCGCTAGATTTGTTATGTCTAAAGGTTCAGCTTGTCTTAACGATGTGGTTAGTGCCTTTGGCTTAGATATCCTTAATCAAGATGGCGAACTTAATCGCAAAAAGTTGGCAGATATAGTGTTCAACGATAAACTTCAACTTGATAAACTTAATGCTATTACATATCCATACATTTTGGAACAGATTCAAAAGATGATTAACAGTGCGTTAACTTTCTGTTCTAATAAGATTCTAATAGATGCTCCTACTCTCTTTGAAAGTGGTTGCAACAGATTATGCGATAAAGTAGTATCTGTAGTGGCTAATAAGGATTTAAGAGTACGCAGAATTATCGCTCGTGATAACTTAACTAAATCACAAGCCGAAAGTAGAATTAAATCTCAATTAGATGAGAACTTCTTTAGAACTCATTCCGATTATATTATAGAAAATAACTCATCTAAAGAAGATTTGCAACTTAAATCTTTAGAAGTTATATCGCAAATAGTAATTAAAAAATAATATCTTATTATTGAATATAAAAACGGTTCTAAACTCAATTAGAACCGTTTTTTAATGTGTATATAAACTATTATTTATTATATATTAATTATTATTTAATATTCGTAATGTCCTTTACAAGCAATAATCCATAGATTTTCATATTCGTCTATATTATAGACCAATCTGTTTTCATGGTCAATACGTCTGCTCCATGCTTTACGATATTTTAAAGCCTCAGGGTGACCTATTCCTTTAGATATTCCATTGCGTTCTATGTCTTTTACTAACTCATTAATTTTTTTTAAGACTTTTTTATCTTGCATTTGCCAATATAGATAATCGTCCCATGCTCTGTCGGACCATAATTTATTCATCTTCCACCTCAATAAGTTCATGAGATTGCCCTTTTCCACTTGATAGTTGTTCTATACTTCTGTCAAGCATAGCAAGATATTCTGAATTATTAACCATTTTCATAATTTTGTTATATTGTTCAAGACTCATTATTACAACATTTTTCTCATTTTTTCTAGTAACTATAACAGTTTCGTTGTTATCAGTAGCCTCATCGCAATATGTTTTTAGCTTATTACGAATAGTTGAATAGTTTACAGCTAACATACAAATACCACCTTTCAAGAAATTGTACAATATATTGTACTATTATTATATCATTATTTTTTTAAAATGTCAATAAAAACGATTCTAAAAATTAAATTAGAACCGTTTTTTTAATGTGTATATAAACTATTATTTATTATATATTAGTTATTATTTAGTTTAAGAGCTCTATCGATTTGACGTTTAGCATCACGTTTAGCAGAAGCCTCTCTTTTATCGTGGAGTTTTTTACCCTTACACAATCCAAGTTGAACCTTTACACGACTATCTTTAAAGTATAACGATAGAGGAATTAACGTCAAGCCATCTTGTTTTAGAGTTCCGTAGAGTTTGTCTATTTCCTTACGATGTAGTAATAGCTTTCTAACTCGTAGGGGGTCACGATTGAATATATTACCCTTTTCATATGGTGAAACGTGCATACCCTTTATAAAGAGTTCACCCTTATCTATTGAACACCAGCTATCTTTTAGATTTACACTACCGTTTCTAATAGATTTAACTTCTGTACCTATTAGTTCTATACCAGCCTCGAAAGTTTCAAGCACGAAGTATTCGTGTCTAGCCTTACGATTTTCGGTGATTTGTTTAGTACCTTTACTTCTCAAAAAAATCACTTCCCAAACATTATCAATTAATAATTAATAAATAACATATAATAATTATTATTTATTAATTATTATATGTTAATTAATAGCGTATAACAATTATTATTTATTAATTATTATGTGTTGATTAATAGCGTATAACAATTATTATTTATTAATTATTATGTGTTGATTAATAGCGTATAACAATTATTATTTATTAATTATTATGTGTTGATTAATAGCG
>ERZ825670.570-NODE-570-length-48513-cov-9.845330_pt1 | contig 48513 bp, 52 predicted proteins | sample MGYA00519929_ERZ825670 | MGnify/ENA primary metagenome ERZ825670 (study PRJEB31778, sample SAMEA3449207) | human gut metagenome | biome: human gut; feature: human-associated habitat; material: faeces | place: United Kingdom | collected 2010/2012 ...
CGCGCGTTTGAGCCTGCGCCCCGCCTCTTCCACGCTCACGCTCCCGTCCGCGACATGCGTGAGCATCTCTTTTAATTCATACTGTTCCATCAACGTACCTCCCAATCCGGCAATAACACCGGAAACCATGGTTTCAGCTTCTCCGTAATCTCCGCGCGGCGTGCGCGTGCTTCTTCCATCTGTGCGCGATGGAACTGCAGCAGCGCGCCGCCCTCCCGCACGCGCACCCGAAAGTCCGTAAAACCCATCGCAAACAGCGCGCCTTCGGCGACCTCTACCCGGGTCAAAAGCTCTCCGGTGATCTGCACGCCGCTCGGAATCCGCGTCGCGAGGCAGGCATAGGCGGGCTTATCCCAGGTAAACAGCCCTGCCTCCCGCGATTTTTTTCGAATCTCATCCTTTGTCAACCCGCAAAGGCGCAGCGGTGACAGCACACGCAGCTCCGCGAGTGCCTGCATGCCCGGTCGATCGTTCGCGTCATCCGACGCGTTCGTACCGTCCAGAATCACCGTATAACCGTCCGCTGCCGCTGCTGCAAGAATTGTCCCGAAGATTGCCTGCTTGCAATAGTAACAGCGGTTCGGTGGGTTTTGGATCACAGCCTCCTGCTGCAATACATCCACCTCGATGATCTGCATGTTCGCGCCCAGCTCTGTTGCCAGACGTTTCGCGTCCGCAAGCTCAAATTCCGGCTGTAAATGTACACTGTTTTCCCGTAAAAATCCCTCCACATATGCCCGCGTGGATGTATTTCCCTCTAAGCACATGACAGGAAGTGTCTCTAAGTCTTTGTAGCTAAGTTTACGGTCTGCTAAATACGCAAATTTTTTTCCTGCCACAAAAATATCCTGAATGTCCCGCACCTTGCGAAATTTAAAATCCATCCGTCTCTGGATTGGCGTACTGATCACGCCAAAATCGATGGCACCCTCCTGCAGCATTTTTAATGTCTCCGGTGTCGGTGCATTTTTTACCGTGACACGGATTTTCGGATATTTTTCGTGAAAGCGTTCTAAATATTCAAGCAGATAGAACTGCAGGGTCATGTCACTTGCGCCGATGCAGAGTTCTCCTTCTTCTAAATCTAACATTTCTAAGAATTTTTTCTCTCCTAAACGTATCGTCTCATAGCCACGCTTAATATAGGAATAGAGTACCTCGCCCTCCGTGGTCAGGCGCACGCCCTTAGATGTCCGCACAAACAGTGGGGAACCGAGTGCCTCTTCTAAATGCCGGACTGCCTGGCTGACCGCCGGCTGTGAAATGGCAAGCTCTTCTGCTGCTAATGTAATACTTTTTTGTTTCCCTACATAATAAAAAATTTTCAGTGGAACATACACTGTTGTCATGAAAAATTTTAAAAAATCCTTGACTTTTTAAAATTATTATGATATAATATCTTTTACAGTAGTATCCAAAGACTTTAAATCCACGGGGGCGTAAAGGTTTCGACGGGGGTCTTGAAGTATGGTAAGCGAGCAGAGTTGTGTATCTCTTATTAACTTCGGTTGATGCAAAAATACACAGTCACGTTTTAAATATAAACGCTGATGAAGATACTATGTTAATGGCTGCCTAGTCAGCCGTTCGTTCTACTAGGAAGTACCACGGTCTTAGATAGAGCGTCGATTAGTGGTGAACGTTCTAAGGTTGTTGTCTTGCTCCTTAGTTTGTATCTAAAGACTACTCACTATCTTGATTTGTCTAGTGTTCTTTATAGTGGGGAATCTATACAATAGAATACGCTCGTAGAAATCTGTATGAATGGGCTTTCGGACACGAGTTCAATTCTCGTCGCCTCCATACTGCTAAATATGTTCAACCACCGCATATCTCCATAGATATGCGATTTTCTTTATTTTGAAATCTTAAAATATCATCTTGTATTTGAAGTGATTTCCAAAAATCAAATACTTTTGCAACACGAAATACAACATAATATCACGTTAAAAAAAGGTATCTCTTAATGGAGATACCCTTTTGATTTTTACTTATTACTTTAACTTTTCTAAATCATCACTGCGATGGTTTGTGACTGCAAGTTTTTCTTCAATTGCTGGGAATCTTTCAGTAAAATTATTATGCTTGTTAACTTTTTTTCTCAACTGCTAAATACGATAATTAGACATTTTAAAAGATATTAAAATCCACTATATGTAGAAAATAGCGAAATAATAAGGATAAAAAGCAAAAAAATCCGGGCACCGTACGCAACGCTGCCCTTAAAAAAAATTTTTTTAAGATATCGTATTAATTATATCACAAAAACTATTATTTGTCAAGTATTTTTTTTAAAAAATCATAATTACTCTTGAGCAAATCATTTTTATTTAGTAGATTTTCATTATTTTTCCCAAAATCATTTAATATATTCTTAAGTATATTCATATTCTTAATAATCATTGATTTATTTGCAACCTTACAATTAGCATATACAACACAGACTATTTCATGCATTACACGACATGAAAGTCTTTTTTTAGTAACATCTTTTGAAATCTCCTTATTTCTAACAAATTTCTTAATTGAACTAACAGGTTTTGTACCATTTGATTTTAAGTCGGTTAATATACAATTATTATGAGCGCACGCATTTCTTATACTTCTAACACAATTCAAAACACCTTTTTCTATCAATAATTTTTTGCCGATTTCTTGAAAATAAAATTCATAAAAAGAAATTAAATTATTGAAAGTTAAGCCTTCCAATAATACCCATATTGGAATACTTAAATAAAATTTTTCTCCCCTATCGGTTACACACTCCAAACTATCATTAGTGTAATCTGTGGAAATATAATGAGATAATAAATCGGTTAAATGCCCATGTAATGATTTTTTCACAATTTCTTTGCATATATACGGATTGCCTTGTAAAAATTTAAAAGTTATTGTATACCCGTCATCATTTATATTGTTTTCGCATTCCTTTAATATATTTAATTTTATACTATGTTCAATGTCCATGCATATACCTAAAATAGATTTTCTTAACTGTAAATCTAAATTTGCTAATACCATTAAATCATTAAAATCCAAATCTATATATTTTCCATTGTTTATACCTTTTGTATACTTCGAAAAATTTTTTCTATAGGAACACAATCTTAAGTAATTATTATTATTTAGCATGTAATTTTCAGCGTTTTCAGGACTAATATCATTAAAAGTTATTCCCTTTGACATCATTTTGTTGACTAATTCTCCAGAACTACATTTAGGTTTTCTTGTTATAATAGACGATAAAGTATTATTTTCGATTATTTCCATTTTAATTCCTCCATAATATTACATTACTAATAATTATATCATAATTTTTTTACAAATTCAATAGCTATTATGTTTTTATTAATTAATTGGTAAAAATAAAAAAGCAAATGGTATTCCTAAAGGAATACCATATTTTATTATTTATTAAGATACTCTTGTAGAGCTTGTAAATCTTGGTTATCTACTTTACCGTCGTTGTTAATATCATAATGATAGTTAGATGTATCAACGTTAGATGCCTTAACATATCCGTTTGTAATCTCACATTAAGAATAGAAAAATATAGAATTAAATACCAATTTAAAAGGGAGTTAGATATAGAATGTTAGAAAAGAAAATAATAAATAAAAATGGAAAGATATTCACGAGGATAAAAACTTCAAGAAATATAAAATCGGAATTCGAACAGTTTAGCTTGACGATGATACTAAGAAAGTATAAGTGCATAGACAAATGGTGTTCACGCCAATATAGATATTATTTAGTAGAAGGAAACACATTAAATAATATATAAATAAACTGCCTACTATTATGTAAGCAGTTAAATATTATTCTTTACTTTGTGGATTATCTCTGCAAAGTTCGTCAAGAGTAACGTCTAAGGCATCAGCAAGTTTAATAGCAGTACTCACTGAGCAAGTATCACGCTTTTCAACTTCTTGAATAGTGCGACGTGATAAGCCACTTAATTCAACTAATTGTGGTACAGATAAACCATGTTCTAAACGTATTTTTTTTAGATTCATGTTTTTTCTCTTATGTTATATAATTCTCTATTTAGATAGAATATAACTGATAAAAAAGAAAGGCTCTTGCCCTTCTTTTTTTCTTTTTTAAGAAATTGAAAATCGTTTGCTTTTGGTTTCTTTTGTGTACTGGTTATATAAGTCTTCGTAGTCTTTTTTGAAGGTTTTGCTATCAAAACGTTGTGAAGTGTAGGCTGTGTATCGAATTGTGAAAATATCGACTTGCATTTCGCTATAGGTTATGACTGCTCTAAAAAAAAATATATTAGAAATTCTTTATTATTGCTTCTTTGTAAGTTCCAGTTGAAAGGTTGTTCTGTCTAGATACATTTATAATAGTATAGTCTTTATAAAGCTCACGAATAAACTCATCATCATTATAAGATAGCACAAATTTGCCTTTTATGTGGTCTAAAGCATTTTTAAGCCTTAGATGGTCGTCTTCGGTAAATTGCACATCATAAACCATCTTTTGATTATCATTGTTTTCAGTCTGTTTTGAAGTTTCTCCATTTGATTTATATGCCGATTGTACTACGTTTGAATAGCTTGGAACACTTTGAGAATAGTTTAATCCTTGCATTTTAGAGTAGATATTTTCAAAATCTATTCCAGATAAGTCAACACTTTTGAATTTTTGAGTTATTCCATCAGTATTTAAGCCATTAGATAAGTTATTCATGCCAGAATTAAAACTATTTAAAGTATCTGGGATACCACTCTTAAAGCCTACACTCATGCCTTTTAGAAGAAATTCTGTTAAATCAGCCATAACCTTAGATGGTGAATTTATATCCCAAAGGTTACAAAAATTTTTTTTCAATTCTTCCCAAACACCAGTGAAAGTTTCTTTTACTTTTTCAAAACCATTTCTAAAACCATCTGCAACTCCATTTATTATGTTATGACCTACTTCTCCCCAGTCAGTTTCATCAAACTTGATGCACACGTCTGCTATTAGTTTTGCTACGGCATCGGTTAATAAATATACCGCCATCACCAGACCAGTTGTAAGGGCAGTAAGTATTTCAACTGCACTTTTGCCGAGTTTATCTAAATTATTGAAGATGTATCCACATAGTCCTTCAATGATTTGTATTGCACAATCTATCAAAAGTGGAAGATTTTCAACTATAAAGTTAATTAATGACATAATTATTTTGGTTGCACTATCTAATAATTTATTTAAACATTCTTCACTGAGTAGGTATTCTACTAGTTGAAGTATAATTTTTAAAGCACAATCTAATAACATCGGTAAATTATCGAATATGAATGTTATTAGTGTATTAATTATATTAATAGCACAATCAACTAACAATGGAAGATTATCTGCTATATACTGAGCTAAATTCATAATAAATTGCAAAGCACTTTCAAGTAACATAGGCAAATTTTCAATTATGCCTCTAACTATACCAGTAATTATTGATACTGCAGTATATTCAATCATGTATATATTTTCATCAATAATATTTATCAAAGAAGTTAATAAGTTGATAGCAGTTTCAGTAATATATATAGAATTTTCGGATATTCCATTCAAAATAGCTTGAATGATAGTCAATCCTGCCTGAAGTAGCACGGGAGCATTAGTGCTTATAGCATCTACGATTAACATAATATTGCTCATTAGCGATGTAACCATCTTATCGGAGTTGTTTGCAATGCTTTCAGCAATACCAGTAATTAGTTCTAAGCCGACTACATACACACTTGAATATATTCCACCTCCAGAAGTTACTGCTTGGGATATTATACTTGCTAATGATTTAGCAATATATTCCGAATGTTCGCTAATGTCCCCTGTTATGGCAGTTACCACTCTTGTTCCTAATGTTATGTACTTAGATACCATATTTTTACTATCTTTAATGCCATCAGTCAAGATAGTAGCTATACTTTTGCCTAAATTTTCCCACCCACCATCAAGGAACGCTTTTCTTAGTTCACTTAGATATTTAGTAGCGTTTTGAACTATAGTTCTTAAATCGTTATTAAGCGACTCCGATAGAGCTATCTGTAAGCCTTCCAAAGCAGATTGCATAGAAGTAATATCACCATTTAGATTATCATTCATAGTTTTAGCTACTTCTTCGGCAGTACCACCACAACCTTTTAGTTGATTTGAAAATTTCACAACACTATCAGCACCAGCGTTAAGAACAAGGTTTACACCAGCAATACTATCTGCCGTGAATGATGAGCCTAACGCAAGGTCACGTTGTTCATCGGTCATGCCGTTGGTAGCTTTTTGAATATCAACCATTATTTCACCTAAGTCACGCATTTGACCTTGGCTATCGTATACTGCTACAGAAGTATCACCTATAGCAATAGCTCCGTCTTCGGCAGAATTTTTTAAATCACGCATGATTGCCGTTAGCTTTGTACCAGCAGTAGAACCCTTTTCGCCTTGGTCAGCCATTTTAGAGAGTAGGGCGGTAGTCGTTTCCACGGATTGTCCTGATGCGTTCATATTGGCAGCACAGTTTTTATAAGCCTCGCCAAGACTTTCAACAGAAGTATTAGAGTTAGTTGATGCATAAGCTAACATATCTGCGAAGTATCCTGCTTGGTCAGCCTCCATGCTGAAAGCAGATAGATAGTCTGTGACCATATCCGAAGCGTTAGCAAGTTCCATACCACTCGATGCAGCGAGATTTAAAACACCATCAATAGCACCTGTTTGTTGTTCAACATCCCAACCAGCCATAGCCATATAACCGAACGCATCTGAAACTTGTGTAGCTGAAAATTGAGTACTTGCACCTAATTCTTTACTTTTAGCCTCAAGAGTATCATACATATTTACAGTTTCAATTGTCCCATTAGCATTAGTAATTTCTACAAGACTATCTTTGGTTTTTCCTGCGGTAGCAATAACTTTTGATAAACTCGCCTCGAAATTTGTACCAACAGTTACGGCTTCTTTTCCAAGTGATACCGCAACATCTCTTAAGCCTTTCATTGCATTTACCGTTGCCGTAACTGATGATTGAACTAAACTTAAACCAGTACTCGCAAGTGATGATATTGCGTTTAAACCGCTCTTAGCCAAATTTGTTAATGTATCTATGCCTTTTTGAAAACCACTTGTATCTATGCCAGTATCGAATTTTAACTTACCATCATAAGCCATTTTATCCCTCCTTAAAATCTACTGCCAATATCAAAAGCAGATAGTTCTCGGCTTGGAAGTGCAATACTACGTTGAATATCTTTAATTCGCTTTTTCTCTGCCTTGTCTTTAATGCTCGAAATGTTAATAGCACGGTATGACATTCTCTTTTTTAGTGGAGTATCCTCTGGAAGTGCGTCCAATAAGGTACGAAACTCATACCAGTGCATATAGTCAATATTTCGCAGATTTATCCCATAGATTTGCAAAAATGCCCCTAAAACATAGGGGCTATCGTACAAATATGAGAGTATCTGCTTAATAGATGATTTTCTATTATTCTGCATAGGTTTAGAATATAACTCCTCAGCACTTGCAAAAGATATCAGTCCATTGTACGCCTTTTCTAAATTATCAGGAATTTCATTTTTGAACCATTGCAGACTTGCAATTACTTTATCTTTTGGCTCTAAGATATCATCATTAATCATATCGAAAAAAGCTATCCAGTTACGGAAATCCGTAACTATTGGATAGCCAACATTATCAATAACTAACTCGGTAGGATATTTTTCATATAATAAATTTATCATTTCTTTGGTACATATCTTTGAAAACGCTTGGAACGTTCTTCACGCTTGATTTTTTGTTCATCTACTAAGTCACAAAAAGACATGAATATTTCATCATAAAGTCTTTAATTTACTTTCACACCTTTGAAAATTTGCTTTGTAGTTTCGCTACCAAAAATAGATACAAAGAAATTTTCTAAGGTTTTACAGTAAATTTTAACACTTTCAGTCATTGTAGAACCTTTTGGAGTATTTTTTTCAGCTTTTTGTAGTTTAATTAAAGCGTTGTCTAACTTTTCAGCAGTTTCAAGGTCTTCAATATCAAACTCTATCTTTAAATCGTTAATTTCCCACATATACTATTCCTCCTTGTAATCATCTAAACTTAAAGATTGTGTTCCAGTTTCATCATAGCTATCTACTTTGGTCACCTTAATAGCAACACTCGTAGAATTGCCATTGTATACACATAGTGCAGTATGTTCGTTGACTGTTCCAGCCGAACCACTCTGTTGGAAAGTTCTTGAAATAGAGTTAGAGGCACTATCATGAATGATTGAACCTGTCATCAACGTTACAGTAGCACCATGAACGGTAGCACTTACGTTTATAGTATATCCGTTAGATGCATTCTTTACATCAAGTCTACTTACAGAACTATTCGAGGTAACTGAACCCAATTCCACGCCATCGATGTCCGTAACTGAAACAATAGGAAAAGCAGTCTTTTCGTTGGCTATATTGATAACTGTGATAGTTTGCCAATCGTCCGTGGTAGTTGCACGAACGTCTATCATTTCACCACGACACTTAAATGTACCACTGTAAGTCATGCAATCGGTGGTATCACCGTCAGTGTCTGGGATAACTGCCCATCTACGCATTTTACCTTCTGCCGCCCAAGTAGTTCCATTATTACTAACTACAGTGGTCATATCTAAAACGACAAAATCACGCACCATCGCTTGACCGATTAATTCATTTTCAGTAATATATATGATGTCGCCAAGTACTGGGTGTGCCTTGTATCTGTCAAATGCATAGCTAATCTCTGGACTGTAGCCACTTACATCAGTACGTTCAAAGTCCTCATTAACGTATTGACATGTATATTCTTTTGTACCTTTGCTGTTGGATAGTTCTGTAAAGCCTTCCATACGTCTATAAAAGTTATCACCTAAGCACTTGTAAAAGGCGAGTTTTCCAGTTCTCATTACTATATCGGAATTGTTTAAATATTTTCCCATTATTTGTATCTCCTATCTTGATAATATTTTAAAACTAACTGTATTTGATACCTTGCATTATCAGTATCCTCTTGAAAAACGTATCCGCTTGATGTTACTTCTAAACTTAGACTCTGCCTAAAATCGTCCTCAAATTGTGGAAGATTTCTCAAATTAGACTGTGTTTCTACCCAAGTGGATAATTTTTCGTAGAAATCAGCAGTATCGATGTTTTCCCAAACGTCTGCACCAAAACTCTCTCTTGATGCAAAAACAAAAGGATACTGTCTAATTGTAGAGCCATCAACATAGCGTTTTAGAATTGGCTCAGTTGGAACAGTTTCAATAGTGTATTCTACTGGTTCTATGCCTAAGTAGTCGAAGTTTAGTTTGCCATTTTGGAGCAGAGTACATTCTGCAAAGTAGTTTCTTAGTATTTTTGCGATTGAAATCTTAACCACTTCCTAACTTTTTCTTAGCATCTTCAAAGATTTGATTTTTGTGGTCTGCTTTCATGCGTTCAAACCAGTAAGGACCACGTAGACCACTCTTGTTATTGTTTCCAGTACCTTTGTTATTGTAATATTGCATTCGTGCATATGGGGCTATATATATAACTTCACCAGAACCTACAACAGTTCCCAAGATACCACTTTTCTTCAACATACCAGTATCCATAGGAACGTAAGGGTCGCATTTTCGGAGTACTTCGTTATCAATGAACACTTGAACCCTATCAAATCCTTGTGTTCTGTTTTTAGCAAAAGCATCATTCCATTGAAGTTCTGCTTTGTTCTTATCATTTTTAATAATACAACCTCGTGGAGTTTGAATTTTCACTTTGCTTGAACCTCCCAATGTTGCACTGATGCCGAACCATATAAAAAATCACTTGCTTTTAGTATGGTGTGGCTATCATCAATATTATTGATATCCTTAATCGATTTAAAATTGCCAGTGTAAATGCCTCTAATTATGATATCATTTGGAGCAAAAGTAAAAGTACTATCACTTGAATTGTGATAATACTCTTTTGGTTTTATGTACTTTTTGCCACCAAAATCGGCATTTTTAGGAATCACTACAAAGCAGGAGCAGTCATTTTCAAGACCATTAGACATTATTTTTTGCCCCGATATGTCTTCCCAATAAACATTTTTGATTATAGTCTTTTTCCAACTATCGCACCTAAGTGATTTATCATAATAAGCATTAAAGATTGTGCAATCTGCATTGGTATACATTAGTAACACACTCCTCTAAACATCAAACCAGTGCAACCTAAGTACTTAGTGCAGAGTTTTTTCAAATAGCTTGGAAAGTTCCCACCTGTTAGATTTTCAAGGCTATCCAGTGGATTTGCCCAACTTACAGAGTACTGTCCAATGCTTTCGGAAGTTTTAGCTCCTGTGATAATATCTCCATTTAGTTGTGTAATATCATAGATGCAATAAGCCTCAGCGATGGCACAAGTACACTTCTTGATTAACTTTTCAACAGACTTATCTTTGAGGATATTTGTATTTATACGATAAAATGTCACCATATCCACAAATTCGGAAGCACATTCCGAAAGTGTTCGGAACTGCTCCATATCTGTGATTAACTTTCCTAAATAGAAATCTTGATAGTATCCAAAATCAGCGTATGCCATTAGTCATCACCCTTTGGTTTTGATTTAGGCTTAGGCTTTGGAAACTCTAAACCGATAGTTTTCATAAAAATCACGCTCCTATGTGGTAGAAATACTTGCATAGATACCAGCAATCTTATTCTCAAAGACATCTGTTAAGCCGTAGGCACGATAGAATAACTTCCAAGCATCTGCGGATTGGTTCTCTTCTGGTGTGATTACCTTGTTTACTAAGTGCTTAGTGTATTGAATTACCGCAGATTTCTCAATAATCATAAAGTTTATATTCTTTCCAGATGTAGACTTCTTGTAGCCTCCGATTTCTTCGCCAGAAGTCTTACCATCTAAGAGGTCTATTGCACTATAAAAGCGAGTTTGTGGCACTTTTATCACTTTAGCAAAGCCTTCGAGCATAGCCTTGGACTTATATGTATCTAATGCGATTATTTGATTATAAAGCGTTGGAGTAATATATAAATATCTGCTTTCGGCTGAAACTTCTGCCTCATCAAGAGTGGTATTGGCAGTAGTTATAGCACTACAAACGCCATCGCCAGTAGTTAAAGCCTCCGATTTAGTACCAATGCCAGTAGCTCCGCAGTAGGTAGCAAAACGAACTGCATCCAGTTCTGGAACTACTTTAGTTCTAACAAACTCACTTGATAACTTTCCAAATGCTACGTTGATAGTTTCTTCATTGTCCATAGCATCAACAGAGAATGTTCTGCCACGGTCATAGTTAAACTTGACTGTTTCCCATTCAAGAGAGGCAGAGCCATTAACATAACCATCGTTTCTATCGTAGTTGCCAAGACCGTCCATTGAAATCTTAGGATAGAGAATTTCGTTAGCATTCGTGCCTTGTCTTACGATATTACTATCACTTTCGAGGTCTTGTGTTAAAGAATAATACTTATACACCTCATCAAGAAGTGCAACAGACTTGCTTACTAATTCGATACTATTTGCCATTTAAATCTTCCTTTCTTACTTTTTAGATGGTAAACCCATGATTTTTCTTAGAGTATCCTCAGCGATGGAAGTCATCTTACCCTGAGTGTTATCCACAAATCTTGGAATTTTAGCACTCTTAAAGGCTTGTGGATACTTTTCTTTGAACGCCGTTAGAGTTGCATCTACTTCAAGAGCCTTACCGTCTTTGAACTTAGCACCGCCACTTTTTAGTAGTGTAGCTAACTTTTCCTCGTAGATATCATCAACTAAACCTAACGATTTAACGTATCCAGTTAGTTGTGTTTGATATTCGAACTCTTTTCTATCCTTTTCGGACTGTTCGAATTTCTTTTTAAAGTCTTCATTATCCTTGGCGGATTTTTCAAGACTTTCTAACTGTGTTCTAAGAGCGTTATACTCCTCTTCGGAGTATGTTTTCTTTTGTGGTTCTTCGATTTTTTCAGTAGGTTGAATATCTACTACTGGGGTTTCTTTAATTTCTCCTGCCATTTCAAAATCTTCCTTTCTATATATTATAGTTACTAAAAAATCCTACAAAAGTAGGAAAATCGAATACAAGTTGCCATATTTTTTTCATATTTAAACCTCCTTTCAGGTACAAAAATAACACCTAAAAAATAGGTGCTTAAAATATTATTTTAATCGAATATCAATATGAATATCATCATCTAATATGTCGGATGGAATTTTTTCAACCGAATGCGTAAAGAATTTTTTTGTTTCCATTTCTGCCATTTGCTTAGTATTTCCTTGGCTAATTAAATATTTTACACATTCGCCAAAAGATTTGTTTTCTTGCATGTAGAAATTTCTTAGTAAAGTTTGACTATCATTCATTTTCGCATATCTCCTTAATAAAATTATATAGTTCTAAATCTTTATCTTTTAAAATATTAGGATATAAAATATAAAACTTAAAGCCTTCCGAAAAATATTCTTTCATAATTTCGGGGCCTGCATTTAAATCATCACCCCAGTCTATATCATCAAGTAGGTGTTCAATATATAATCTACCTTGATATTGTGTAACAAATTTGCTATTATCGACATAAAAGAAAGATTTTTCATATCTTTTTGTTTCTTCCATTATATCATAATTAGTATAATTTTCAAGTCCTTTTTGCAAAATTTCTTGATATTTTTGAGAATTTTTAAGATTTAACAAATCTTCAATAGCGTGAGCAAATTCATGAATAATATCGCCTTTCTGTGGTTCTGTATCAAGGTATATATTACGTCCTTTTTTACTATATCCTGATATTCCTCTTCTAACAAAGATATTATTTATATGATTTTCAACTTTATCAAGAAGGTGTTTTGGTATAAGGGATATTTCTTCTTGAAATTGCTTATTTAAACTTAGTCCATCAAAAGTTTTTTTGCTTTCAAAATCAGTCAGTTTAAGGATATTCAAACTATTGGTATATTTTTTAGAAGTATGTCCAACAGAAGTTTTACCACCGACTTGCTCTCTAAACCTGTCACGCTTGTAACCAGTTTCACCGCAAAAAGATTGAATTTGTGCTGACTTATCTCTAATCTTGCCATTTAGTGCAGTTAAATCGGATTTAAGAAACGTTTGACCTTCATCAATTGCAGTTTTCAGGGCTACCTTTTGACGTTTTAAAGCTCTTGACTGCCTTTCCATACCTCTAAGCATTTGAGATATCTCATATTCGGAGTACATTTTGCCCTGATATTCGATATCTTTAGCATTTAATCGGTCTAAATCCTTCTGGGAGTAGTTTCTTGTAGAAATCCCTTCATAGAACGGATACCAGTCGTGTCTACAGTTCCAACCGCCGAAACCTGCACCAGTACCATAACCGATATCGGATTTACTTAAATATCCACGGCGACCACTAAGCGATACTATTTGACCTTGCCAACTTGCGTGAGAGGGTCTTGCTCCTGAGTGTGCTGATATTTCCATAAGGTCGCAACCACAAAGTTTTGAATTTTCCTCACTGATTTGTCTACTTGCTAAACCTATGCCAGTCAAAAGAGACCGCCTAACCGCTACGTCTAACTTATCAGTGTGTCCTGACGGATAGCTAACAGTAGCACCTTTCTCAGCAACTTCTTGAATAACCGTCCTTAATGCCTGTTGATAGCTAAACGCACCACTTGAAACCATCATAAAAGCAGAGTTACACGCTTGATAGTAAGCAGTTTGTGACGTTATAGCAGTAGTTCCAGTCAAATTTTTAAGGTCTGTTAAAGAGTTTTTGTATACTCCGTTGAGAATTTGAAGCATACTTTCGGATTGCCTGATGTCCAAAGGTGACTTTCCAGCCTTGATATGTATTCTGTTGTTGTTGTTGACAGTTTCAACACCAGCATTCTCGAACATCTTCTTAACTTCGCTATCTGTTTTATCAGTAGATTTTGCAATATCCTTGATAATATCATCATAGAGGAGACCCATCTGTTGAGCCTGTCGAATTTGCCACTTAGCCGTTTCAGTAATATCGCCAGTTTTGACGATACGTCTAACCACATCGGATATAATGCGGTCTTCAAGTTTTGCGTAAAGGTTAAGAACATCATCAGTACAGTTATTATAATACTCTGGTGATAGTCCCATATTAATCACCCATTGAAATGCTTTCAAGATAGTGCTGTTTAAAATTTTCAATAGGCTTATCAAAGTTGCCCATCGACACCCAGCAACAGAGTTCTCTTGCAACATCGGAAGCAGAAGTTCCAGTTTGTCTTGCTAACTGTTCTATTTCTTCTTTGGTTATAACTTGAAAGTTATCAAAATTCATGATTTACCCCCTCAAAAGTAGTAGTAATCTGTGGAATATACGTAGATGCCTCTTTTTCATCACAATTAAAGTACCAAGCTATGAACTTTTCCTTAGTAAGCAATCCAGCCGATACCATTTGTAAGCGACGTTGAAACTCCTTTTCGGTATCTTCAAGCACAGAGTCACCAAAAGTACACGTTATAGACGTATCCACATTGATACCATTGTAATACTGATTATAGTATCCATAGATGTAGGCTAAATCATTCAAAGCGTTTTCAAGGTTCTTTTGGATAGCACACACATTAGTGTAACTGCGTTGTTTAGAGGTTTTTATTTCCTCGGCGGTTTTTTCCACCGTGGATATATCCGAAAGTGTGCCATACGCAAGCCCACAATTGAACTCTATACGCTGAAAAATCCTATTCAAGCCGTTGAATAGTGAAGTGTCTCGAATTTCAGGAGAAAAAGTTTCAATGAAAGGCTTATCCGTAGCTTGGATATCATAGGTCCTGAACATTCTTTCTCTTCCTCTTGGAAGTATCGGTTGGTGATTTTCGTCAAACCTAAAGATATCTTCTGTAGCGTCAATGGCACGCTCGGAACTCTCAAACTCCCAGAGAATACGTTCCCAATGAGTATCAGCCTGTTTAATTAAATTTTTAGCTTTTGCGAACACTGACACGCCTAAAGGGCTATCCTTATCGATGTTATTAGCGAAAGGCATCTTAAAGTAGCTGAAAAGAGGTCTATCCACATTTGAGTAAACCTTATTAGGCAAAATATTTGCCCACTCTAGAACGTCCGTAAGACTACATTGATTTCCTAAATCTGCTATAGACTTAGAGTGATAGCAAGTGTTTTGCACTGTATGAGTGTGTTCTGCTTGGTTGTATGTGTGATATTCTAGCCTTGTATATACGTCGTTTCCCTTTGCCAAAAACTCGGGGCAAATCACTGATACTAAGGTATCTTGATTGTAGGACACTGGCACAAAGTTCAACTGATTGACAACATCAGTTAAAACTACACCGTTCGCATTGTAAGGTTTAAACAACACACCGCCGAAAGCACACGCCACTTCAACACTATTTGATAACTTATTAATCAACTTTTGGAATTGTTTGTCAACAGATGTGTTATTCAGTATGGCAGAAAACTCCGAAAGTGTGAGCCTTGAGAACTCCGAAGCTATTGCAGATGGCAATTCTAAACTTTCAACACGTTTTTTAAGCCACGCAGATTGGTTATAATACATATCTTGCCAAGTGTACAGACTATCTTTCATGGTGGAACTCTCCACTATATCCACACTTAGGGCGTTTGCTAGTTGATTTATGTCCATTTTTAACCTCCTTTCAAAAGTTTGTAGGCTACCGAATTCACGAAGTAACGCATATCATCGCAAGCGTGGTCGTGTTCTTTGATAACCTCGTCTTTCAAAGATTTCTCGTCCCAACGATAGAGCTTTAACTCTCTGAGTAAATCCACACAACACTTACATACTAGAATTTTCTTTTTAGCTATCAACGTAGATGTGTTCCTAATGCCATTAATGACATCGTTGTTAGCCTTGCGGACCTTAAACTTATGATGCCTTTTAATACATTCAATAAAACTACTCGCCGAAGGGTCTACTATAATATGTTGGATATTATATCCACTTGCAAGACTCTCTAAGTCTTGATATAGTTCCTCATCGGTCTTAGAATAATTTTCCCTGCCGTGCCAGTAGAACTCTTTAATTCGGATTGCTTTGTCGTATTCCAATGCCCAAAGTCCCATGCTTGTGGGGTTCTTGATACCATAATCACAAGATATGTAATATATCCCACTTGAAGATATATAGTCATCTATGATATTGCTTTCATTAAACATAGAATACACCAAACCTTCAGCAAGAACCCACAAACCTTCAATGTATCTTTGATAGAACACTCCTACAAACTGCGATTTAGCGTACTCTATTTGACTTTCGCTCAACGTTGGATTATCTTCCATAGTGAAGTGCAAGTGCAATGCTTTGCGTTCTGGAGCTTTTAAAATCCATTCTTTGTAGAACCAGTGTTCTGAACTATCTGGATTGCAGTTAAACCACAATTTAGCGTTATTTACTGAAATTGTACGAGTTATAGCCTGTTCAACGAATGAACGGGGCATCAAGGCGACCTCATCAAAAAGCACACCAGCTAATGTAATACCTTGGATTAGCTGATATGAACTTTCGTCCTTGCCTCCGAACATATAGTAGCGATTTGTGTGGCTATTAAAAGTTATATCCATGTAGTTTTTACTTAGATTAATCTTTAATTTTGCAACACCCTCAAGCCATTTTTGAAGTGGAGTTATGACGTTTCTTTTTAAAGAGTCTATCGTTTTACCACAAAAAGCGAAGTTCTCACCATCAAAAGTTCTGCCACTCCAAAGGACGAACCCAATCGACATCGACATAGTTTTTCCGCTACGAACTGAACCATCACACACGATAGCATCACAATGCTTAGTATCTTTTTGAGCCCACCAGAGCATTGACTTCAACTGTTTAGGACTTAACTTAGTAAATATCATTCATCAAGTCCCTCCTCGATAATCTTAAATAGATTAGAAATCTCTGTGTTTTCAGTTTCGGTGGTATTACCATTAAGTGCATTAGTAACTATTTTCGATACTTCAGTTTCCGCATTGATTAAATCTTCATTACCTTTAATGAACTGATACAGTTCCATGTGTCTGCGTTTGAACTCATCAGCAAGTTTTCGCCTTTGTTTTTTATCCGATGTGTTTAAAAAAGCACTCATAAAAGATTTTAAGTCTTCCATATTTGCGTTTGATTTGCTATCTTCGTACTTTTTTAAAGCCTTGATTAAGTTTTTAGTGCTACGTTCTTTTAAAATACCCAAAATAATCACCTCACATTGATATAAATAAAAGCCCATACGAGCCCTAAATTTGCCCATATAAGCCACCTTTAAATTTATAGTATAATTTCATTAGAAAGCCTTTAAAACCATTTTAAAAGGCTTTTAAATAGGTTTTAAACGGTCTTTAAAATCTGTTTTAGGGTAGGCTTCGCCATTTGCCCTAAATTAGATTTTAGACCATTCTTAAAATATGCAATCTAAGTAGTTTCACTGGGACGCATCAACCAAAGTTTCACACATTTAGACCTTTTCAACTGGAAGTGTCACCAAGAATGACTTGCCTTCTACAGTTATTCTTAACTTCACACGTTTTTGTCTTAGTTTAATGTCTACAATTAGATGTTGAAAGTTCATAACTGCACCATCTAAGAATTTAATCTTCTTGTTTTCATCAATAATATAGTGCGATGGTGTGATAATTTGTCCATTATTACAAAGCCACCTTATTTGTTCACTTTCAGTTGCAGAAAGTGGGGAAGGTTCTCCAAGAACTCGGATAAAACCATCAATTTTCTTTAATTGATAGTATAGGTGGTTTGTAATGAAATCAGTATCTATGAATACATATCCTGCAAATATCATATTAATTTGACTGTGCCATTTGCCACGCTTTCGGATTTGTCGTTCCTCACGTGGAACATACGCAATATATCCTAAGCTTTCAATAGACTTCATAACATCGAGTTCCGACTTAGGTTTGACTTGTAGTGTGTATATCAATTTTGTGATTTCTCCTTTAAATACTTTTTGATTTCTCGATAAAGTTCTGGACGTTCGTCTGCCATCGCATCGTAAAGCATTGCTTGGAATTGCTCTGCACCATTCTCAAGTACATCTTTACTGTCAATATCAATTTTCTTTTTGTATGCGATAGCACGAGTTAAAGCTACTGCGTTCTTCATCAGCATATCGAAATCAACGCTTTGCAACTGCTCTTCCGAAAAGTTGTTGATGCTCTGGAAGACTTGATTACTCAAAAGCCTTAGAATACCGTCCGAAACGTCAAGATTTTTATACTTTTCTGTTTCTTCCATTACTACACGGAAGTTTTCTTGTGCCAACCTCAACGATTGAAGAGTTTCATTCAAACTTGATGCATATCTTTGAACACTCGATTGAGAAATATCAAAGCCTTGATTTTTAATGTAATCCACAATTTCACGATATGTAAAATCGGATTTAATCATTTCCTCAACTGCCTCTTTGATGTCGCTTGGAAGTCCATCGATTTTAGAGTGCTTTCGATTCTTCTTTTTCACGAGGCTTACATCTCCACACACTCATCTTTAATTACACCAGCAAGTAACTGTATACCCTTTGCGGTTAGTTTACCCTCGATTAACTCGAAATCTGTATCAGCAAGAGAAGTAGCTTGTTTGCTCTCTGTGTGCCTTAGATGTAAATATTCCGCCTCATATAGATAGTTTATTGAATTTTCTATATCTGTTCTATCCACATGACTTAGTGCATAACTGATATTTTTTAGTTTATTATACTTGGTTTTTAATATATTAACTGTTCTTAGTACCGAGCCGTTATTTCCCACAAAATTTCCTGCTGATATTCTTTTATTTAAGAGTTCCTTATCCATTTCTGTTTTCTCCCTTTATTTCTAATAATATGTAGATAATTAAATGCAAATCATTGTCATGGTCACGACCCACCAAACCATGCACCGATGCAACTGCATATAGCTTTCTAATCTCACTTTTGGATACTATGCAATACTCATGAGTTGCGATTGCTCCAAGTAAGCGTTTTCCATCAGCAGATACTTTCGAGGAACTTCCTATCAAGATACCAAACGCTAACGAAAGTATGTATCCAATGATGGTCATTCGGTTATCTGCCCAGAAGTTACTTAATGTACTTAGCATATTAAACCTCCTTATAGACAGTTAGCTTTTTACCACTCTTACGATTTACTATTATAAGTTTATCGCTTAGATTTTTACTTACTAACCAATTGGCAGGGTTCAAAGAACCCTTACCATATTGGTAATTAGAAATCAACTTACTCTGTTCTCGAGTTGGCTTTTTGCCTTGTTTCATAGTTACCTCCTAAAAATTCATATCCATAAATTCAGCCATAGCAACTAAACCAGCATATGTATAGTTTTCATTATCATAAGCGTTAGAAAATAAGTTTACAACGCCTCTTAAAGCTATTTGTGGAATTTTTGAAAGTCTTCATAGGAAATCAATCTCCATATCTTCGTTCGCAATTATAGGAAATAGCTGTTGATATAGTACTTGTAGAAAATCCGAGAATTTTCGATGCCTTTGTTTGACTACCTTGTTCTTGGACAAAGTTTTCTAATCTATCTAAGATTTGTTTTTGAAATTTAGTATATTCCATAATATTTACCTCTTTCTTTTCATTCCGTTGATAGCGATTTTATCAAGATTTATAATAACTGCATCAACACTAATATCCTCACCACCACTCACTTTTGGCAATGGTTCATTAGCTGTGATAGGTATAATCTTGGTAGGCTTTTCAATTTTAAAGTTACTAATATTTTGATTAGCACGTCTAACAGTCATGTCAATCATAGAAATACGTTGCTCATTAGTAAGTCCTGCTGTAACCCCTTCAGCTTGTTGTTTGATAAATTTCTCAACCGTACGTTGAACTTTTTCACCATCTGCAACTCTTTGTTTAGTAGTTTCTATATAATCTACTAATAAGAAGTCAGTATTCTGCCAAGTATAAAGATATCTATCGTTTTCATCATAAATCCTAACAGATGACAAATCCGCAGGGTCATACCTAACAAACACTTTTTCACCCAAATGTTTAACAGTTTCCTGAGTATCATAGAACCAAATGTTTTCGCCACGAACCTTAATTTTAACACCCTCACGAGTAATTTTTTGAAGTTTAGTAGGTTTCATGAGCATTAGATTTAATTCGCTTTCACTTGCCACTCTAATGCCAACTTTTTTGATACTTTTATTCCAAACATCTATACGGCTCATACCTTGATATACATTCTGTTCATTGCCACCGTAGGCTTGAACATTATAATCACCATCAATCCAAAGATTAAGATATTGTCTAACTTCATAATCTTGTGGAATTTCGCCGTTTTTGATGCGTCTTTTTAAACTTTCAGGACGTTCTAAAATTGTACCACCACAATAACCATCAAAAACCTTAGATAGTTGATTTTTTAAAGTATAAAAAGTTCTTTCAATAGGTTTAGCTTTGGCATTTCTAACTATTGCGTTATGCATTTCGATTTGTAGCCTTTGCAATATAGTAGTTGGTAGAATTTCAGGGTTTTCCTTAGAATTTTTATGTTCACGGTTTCCCTGACCACCAAAGGCGATATTCAAGAATTCATGACCATTATCAACATAGACTATCTTAGGAATGCCAAAACGTTCTATTCCATGCCTTAGTGCTAACACTGTAGATTGTGATGAAGGAGAGTCTGTAACGTTCCAACCTGTAATCACACCACTTTTAGCGTCTTGAAATGTTGTGATATATAATCTATGTGGTGTATGGGTTTCATCATCTTCCGAGATTATATCTAAGGTATGATTATCGGCTATCCAAACATCATAGCATTAAGATTATCATACATACGTTGAATATATGGTAAACACTTGTCTTTCATGGCTTTTTCGCCATCTCTCATATAGATTTTTATAGCCTCTAAGACATCATTTTCAACGTGCCTACGGAAAGTTCGTTCTACTGGTATCTTTTCAACAAGTTCTGGGTAGAACTCTTTGCACCATTCTTGTGCTAATAGGTAGCATCTACTTATTGATGGCTTATTTTCTGTAAGAAAAATATCAAGAAAGTATTCCCAAACTGGTGTTGGAATTGAACTTTTTCCTTTGTTATGACCACCACGATTATCTATTAAACCATTTAAATCATTTTCTTTATAAGCAGTATACTTTCTGTATAGTACACCTATACTTAATTCTAAATCTAGATTATCAAACTTAGTTTTGGCAACAAAAAGTTTATCAAATTCTGTTTTGGATTTTTTATCTGCTCTAAGTCTTTGCCATTCGTCTAAAAGATTACTCCAAAACACTATTTGATTTCTTTCAACTTCGGAATACTCCTCGAATGGTTTTAGAACACCCTCCGAACGCTCTTTTAAAGGTTCTTTTTTCTTTTTATCTGCCTTTTGTAGTTGTAATGTAATACCACACTCTTTTTTTAATGAATTATAGTACTTAATTTGTAAGTCTTCGCTTAGTGCGGATACTGGTATTAAATATTTCATTCTGCCTTTGCTATTTGGCTCTTGTTTAGTTTCAAGTTTACCGTCTTTGCAAAGTTTTTTGATATATTGCACAGAACAACCTTTAAGTTTGGATACCTCTTTAACTGTCAAGTAATCCATAAATTTCTTCCTTTCTTATTTTTAGAGGATTTTTTAACTTTGTCGAGTTGGTATCCTTGCTCTTGGAGTTTTTCTATATGTGCTAAAACACGCTTGTTGTTTTTGACAAATCTGCGTTTGGAAACGGCTACACATTGATTAGAAACATCTATAACCTCAAACTCAGTAGTTAGTTCAGTAGTAGAAGTTTCAAGTTCAAGCATATTTACGATTAAACTTATTTGATTATCCCCGCTTAACTCACCAGAACATACCATACTTCCCATAGCACATACAGAAGTAGTCAATCCGTTGATTAACGCACTGGTTCTACCTATTAGAGCCATATCTTTCACCTCACTTTCTTGGTCTGCCATCATCAGCGTTGAGCGACCATTCTCAACGGACGGAGCATTGCTCCGTTTCGGCTTAGTGGTTTAGTAGGTAATTAGATACATCACGCATAATGCAAAGATTACTGCATGAAGTCACACAAATACGAGCAACGTGTCCATTATAATATACTATTAATACATACTCCTCATTATCTGTATCCTTAGTATATTCACAATATGATATGTCTTCACGAACATTCTCAATAGCTTCGCTTAAATACTCATTAACGAAGTTTCTCTTTATATGGTTCATTAGTTATTCCTCCGTTTCTAAATCGTCTATCCAAGATTTCAGCTTATCCAAAGCATTAACAACGTCTTGAACGTATCTTTTCAAATATATCTCATCATCTGTTGATATAGTAGACTCATCATCGTAGTAATATATATCAAGTTCAATGTCATCAATGGCATTCTTGATATCCTCTAAACAAGTGAACCTGAACTCTTTGATGTTCATATGTTGACTCCTCCTTCTTTTAAAGTTTTTAGCGCCCAAATAGTTGAATATTTTTTCTCCCATTTTTGAACCAAAGCGTATGGAAGTCCATGCTTATCAGCGACTATTCTGGTAGAATCACTTTCCACGCATTCACGAAGGATATTTGCTATATAGAAGTCGTCAAACTTTCTGCTCACGCTGATACCCCCTCAGTGAAGTAGTTTAAATCGCATTTTAAAGCCTTAGATATTGCTACTAAAACTTCAAAACTTGGCTTAGACTTATCAGTTTCAATCTTGCAGATTTGACTTTGAGTAATTCCAGTAAGTTCAGCTAACTCATCTTGGTATAAACCTAAGTCTTGACGTCTGTACTTGATTTTTTGTCCTAATGTCATATAGAACACCTCCATATTTTATTTTTAAGATGCTTGACGTTCGTACGTCTATACGATAAAATTATATTAGAGACTTTCTGTCCTCTCATATGAATTTAATTCACATTTATAGAAGTTTATGAAATATCAACAAAAACAAGGAGTGTATTTGTATGTTTTATGAACGTCTTGACTATATTTGCAAAAAAAAAGGCACTCCTGTTACAGGAGTAGCAAAAGAATAGTTAGAGCTGAAAATATGGCAGAAGAAAACGAGAATAATGTTCAAGAAAATGTAGGATAATACATATAACAAAATTAGTAATAAAGGTAGGAACTTGTTCCTACCCTCATTGAAAAAAAGTTCCTTGGTTCCCACCATAAAAATAAAAAGAGTTATAATGAAATTTCTAACTATTTTTTAGGTGTTCTAATACTGTTCTAAAAAAATATAACGTAGTTATGTTGTTAGAACAGTATTTTAAAGTTTTTAGAACACCTTAGAATGGTTAGTGTTCTAAAAACAAAAAACCTTTAAAATTCAAGGTATAACCTAAATTTTAGAGGTTTCTTTTTGACATCAAATTTTTACCATTTACAATAATTCAAAAATACCCACTGCTAAACCAACGTAAAACCGTGTTTTAACAGTGGGTATTCTAATTTAACCGTATTTCTTTGGTATTATTCACTTTTCTATTTGTAGGGTTCACAATGATGAGAGACACAATTTATGGTAATTAAGTAAATATTGTTTAGGGGAAAGCCAGCCAAGAGGACGCATAGGAAAATTATTATATTTTCTAAGATATACCCTCAATTGATTTTTAAAATCATCAAAAGAATAAAAAGTATGAGTAGCATAAAAATATTCGTTATCTTTTCTGTGAGAACGCTCAACTTTTCCGTTATGTCGAGGGGTAAAAAGTTTTATTCTTCTGTATTTTATTCCCAATTCTTTAAGTTTTTTTCAAACATACTAAGTTTGTTCTTTTTGTTAGAAACGAATTTTTTTGTAAATTCACAACCGTTGTCAGTTTGAACACATTCAACTTTAAAAGGAAAAAATTTTAACATATGTTCTAAAAACACCGTAGATGTGTAGGTATTATGTTCTTCAAAAGCCTCAATATATCGATATCTTGAGTATTCATCAATTGCTGTATATTGGTAAAATTTCTTGTTTTCAATCTTAGCATCACCTGTGATGGTGTGGTCTATGTGATTTATCTTCTAACGAATTTAACGTACCATCGTACTTCTTCCTCCAACGATATATCGTTGCTCGACTTATCCCATACATTATTATGGTTTCTTTTATTCCATATTTATGTGAATATCTTATTACTGCTTGACGAAACATTCTTTTTTGTGTTATACTATCCATAGCGAATTAAGTCCTTTTTTTGTGTTTATTGTGTGTTTTTATTTTAACATAAAAGTTCTTAGTTCGCTACTTTTTTATTGATTTTCAATTGGTAAATATTGTGTCTCATTTCATTGTGGAACATACACTATTAATTGGTTTAGAGTTTCATTGTTAGATATGGTTTTAGTATCATCACCAAAAAGAATATAGTCTGTACTTAACGATAATATATAACTTAACTTTGCTAAGGAATCACTTAGAGGTTATTTTAGTTAATTAATACTCTTCAGAAAGTAACATGGTAGAGTACTCACCATCGTCAATAACAAAGATTTTAGCGTCAACTGGATTGGACACTAACACAAAATAAGTATTTTGATACTTAAGAACTTCTTGTTTGTGCTGAATTACTTGAATACCACCTTTAACGGATAGATTAAACACTTGCAAGTAGTCTTTTTCAATAGGAATTTCATCAATGCACTTCCACATGAAGATTTGTAATTCAAGTGGAATACTTTGATTAACTCCCTTGGTTAGATATCTTGAATTTTCAAACATATTAAACAATCTCTCTTATTTGAATTGGAACATAGATATCTTTGGCATAATAGTCGTCTACTAATTCAACCAAATGTAGATAATCATGGCTGGATATTCTGATAACCTCTATTAGTTCATAAGTAGTGGGATTAAGTCCATTGAGTAGAAATTCACTATCACTTTGATAGATATTCACTTCTTCGATATCGTTCATAGAGCAACTATACTCTTGCATTAAGTGGATATATCTTTCTTTAAGATAATCAACATATTATTTAGATGCATAGTGCATCAAGATAATAATATATGTTTAATTTTAAAAATTCCACGATTTCAAGTTACTTTACTAAAATATAGAAATTCCAAAGAATATTATATTTTAAAAACCCCAGTTTAAAGATTTTAAATGTGAAAAACTCTCAAAAAAAGTGATACTAAAAAGTATCACTTTTGATAAGTTTCAGGGTGTGTTCAAGTAGAGATATGTCATTAATGATATACTCTATTTCTTCAACCTCAAGACCGTAACTGATTATCAAAATAATCAAAATAGTCACTTTTAGGTTTGAAATGTTCTATTTCAATTATTCCCATTGAGTTAATACTAAGGATATCGCCTTCAAGTAACTTAATAACATTAAACTTATAGTTAAATTTAGATTTCATTAACGCATTTAACATAATTTCCTCAGTGCTACTATAAAGATATAATCCAAGTGATTGGAAGTATATCAAGTAGATAGGATTACTTCATTTAACCAAATAAAGAGTGTTATCGTTTTTTAAAATGGTGATTGCAAAACTTCCTTGAAGATTCTCAGCCATGAATTTAATACTTTCAAAGTCTACTTGATTAAAATAATCTAAGAGTTGAACAGCAACATAACTATCGGTTTCAATGTTAGTTTGTGGTAGTTGATACTGTTCTCTTAGTTGCCTATCATTGTAAATAACTCCATTGTGAGCTAAAGAAAATCCATTTACTGACGTGAATGGGTGATTGTTTTGATTAAACTTCTCACTACCTTGAGTAGTATATCTTGTATGACCAATTAAATTAGATATGATAATTATATTTATTTTCAAAAAAATAAATTAGTCAATATAAATAAGACCATTAAAAAAGTAGAAACATTAGTATGTAGAAAATGTTTACCTGAAGCAGATATCAAGAATACTTTAAAATATTTAAAAACCTTTGAAAAGTATCTTGAAAATCATAAAGATATAGAATTTCCATGCCATAAATACATAGATATAACAGAACTTCCACAATCTAAGTTAGAAAACTTAACTAAAGAAGTTACAGAATTCCTATATAATGAAATAACACTATCTAAGATATTAACTCCATATTTCTATAGCACAGTTCACTTTAAATACGATGCTCGACTATATAATTCTTATGATAAGGTAGTTCAATGCCATTTAAAAAGTCTAAATATCGAAGATAATTCAATCTTTGAATTTAAAAGAGAAAATTTGATATCTATTAAAATTCTTAAAGAAGATAGAATTTTTAAGAATACTCAGTTATGTCTATTGAGTAAGCTATTGGAAACTATCAATTTAGAACTCTTTGGCTACAAAGATAATAACTTTTCAAAGAATGATATTCTTAAAGAATGTGGATATATAGATATTCTATTTAATTCAAACGATATAATTACCATTAAAAAGATAACCTGTATAATTCCACTAATCATAGATAGAGATACTATTGTAAAAGAAAATTTCTATCCAAAGGATTTTATATCAAAATATCAAAATGACACAAAATATTATGTTGATAACAATTGGTACTATAAATTAAAATACTATGATATAGTTAAAACAAGAATTATACGAAGTCAATATTACTATTGCTATAACTATTTTAAGGAAAATAATCAAAATGAATACAATCTATATAATTGGAATTGGTTATCTGCATTGATAAATTGATAGTATTAACCAATTCTAACTATAAGAGGAAGTTGAATATTCTTTAAAATTGGAAGATTTCAATAGGGTTGGATTACTTCAACTTGCTAAATATGGTGCTGATGTCACTGAAAATAATATATCCACCTTAATTAACGTTCTACAAAATGAAAGGAATGACTTTGAAACTCCCATGATGATAGTAGTATCTTGTGGGTTAAGACGTTGTGAATTACTTGCTTTAAAGTGGTCAAGTATAGATTGGAATGATAAAACTATAAACATCACAGAAAACAGAGTACAAACACCATGTAATGAAATCTATACTAAAGACCCTAAAAGCAAAGCTGGGACTCGTTCAATAGTGATGCCTAACAGTCTATTTGACTATCTAAAATCGGAATATGATAGACTTAAACTCTGCGATAAATCTTTTAGTGAAACTAACTACATAGTTCATATGAAAGATACTAAAGAACCATATCGACCTGACCTATTCTCTCAAAAGTTTAAAAGATTTTTAGAAAAAAATCATCTAAAAAAGATACGTCTTCATGACCTTAGACACACTTGTGCAACTATGATGCTTACTGCTGGGATAACTCCAAAGGTAGCACAACAAATCTTAGGACACAGTGAAATTTCCACTACTTTAGATAAATACTCACACATTCTCAAAAGAGTTGAAATAGACGCTGCTGAAAAGTTAGATAAACAAATCTTTGGCGAATAATTAAAAAACCTTATCTCTAAATAAGAGGTAAGGTCAATTTTTTGAAGCAATCGATAAGTAACTTCTTAAATTTTAAGATATCCAAAAGTACGAATTTAAACAAAAAAAGTCCGTAGAAGAAGTATCTACGGACTTTAACATATTGGCAGGGGTGGTAAGAATCGAACTCACGTCAAAGGTTTTGGAGACCCCTATTCTACCATTGAACCACACCCCTAAGTGACTTTAACATTATATCATAAAAAAAGTGATTTGTCAATAGGAAAATAAAAAAAATTTAAAATTTCAGGAACACTTTAATATTTAAAGTGTTCCTGAAAGATTAAAGATTAAGTTCTATGGAGTAGACTATACTTTGATTAGTTTTATCATCAAAGAGTACTATTTTATCATCAAAGGATTGAATATTTTCAAAATACTTGCTCATAAGTCCCTCATTTTGAGAGATATCGCAAATAGCAGTACCAGTATCGTTTTTAGCTATATATAGATTATAAGGTAGTTCAATAATTTCCTTGTAGTTAAAATCTATTATGGTATCGCCCTCAAGATTGATAAGTCCGTAATTTTCGCCATTTACGGTTATGGCGTATCCACGATTAAACATATATATTGGATATAGTTCAGCAAAACCTTTTCTAGCGAAGCAAGGTTTACCGTTTTCGTCTTCAACGAATTTACAGTTTATAGTAAATATATTATTACCGTCCATATCGCAGTAGTACACAAGATTATCTTTTTTAACTAGAGCCATCTTGTCGTCATTACTGTAATAGTAGATTTGGTCGTAGACATCGCCAATGAACACTTTGCCTGTAACGTTAGCTACAGTTACATCTTTGAACTTTACGTTCTTAGGAAATACAATCTCTTGATTAGTACTTCCATAGACCACATACTTTCCGACAACTTTTTTAGGATTGCCATTTTCATCGGTGGAGTATATATTGCTTTGGAACTCTTGAACGGTATATAACTCTTGATTAGTAGAAGTTTGTACTTCATAAGTATCTTTTAAGTCCATGTAGTCGCCATGAGCCAAAACGTTTCCGTTTAAGTCGAAGTAGTACACATCGGTTTCGGTACGCCACCCCTTGATAGTTTGGTCACTTGCGAAACATACCTCCTTATATATAGGCGATATTATAATGTTTCCATCATAGGAGCATACTCCCATGGAGAACTCTGTACTATTAAGGGGGTCGGATATTATAAATAGATTATCTTTATAGTCAGTGATAGTATAGTCTAAAGCAATCTGTCTTTGTAGATAGTATTTACTGTCAATATCTATAGTGTCTGGAAATGTGGAAGTACTCTTTTTGGGAGTGTAGAATAGTACAAATGCTACAGATATTATGACTGTAACTATAGTAACTATAACTATAGTTATCTTATGCTTAGATGTCTTTGCCATACTAACACCACCTTAACTAAAATTTTTGCCACTTGCATATTAAAAGAATTATTCCTGAACATATAAAATTGTATAATAGTATCATAGTAGGAGTGAGTTCTCTAAAAGCACCCATGCTTATAAACGATATTCCTATGATAATTCCTACTATACAAGCTACAGCATGAAGCATATTTCCTAGTATGGACATCTTATGAATACGCTTTGTAGATACTAATAACTTAGTAATAATACCTATATCGCCGTTGGTTACTATGGAAGAACTACATTTAGTTTTTTCCTTAAAGTATTCTTTAGTTTCTTGATATAGCTCATATGGGATAACTTTTACCTTTTCAGGATTTATTCCAAATAGATATTCTATCTTATTTACAGATACTAGAAAGTCACAAGAGTTAACTGCTATCGAAATTTTACTATTTTCAAGTGTGTGAAGGTCTTGTTTAATCTTTTTGTTAGGAACGATATCTACTATTAGCATTAGGGCTAGGTTTCCAGATACTGAAATGTAGATGCCATCTTTTTTAGAGCCTACTAGTTCGCTTTCTTTAGATTTAGTAGGTAAGTTTTCAATGTTATGAGCCTCCATAAGTTCACGATTACCCATAAGAACACGTTTATTGTCAATCCAGCCACATATACCAAGGCCGTCCTCATAAGAACAGTTTTCTACATCGCAGAGCATATCCCAATTACCGTCAAGCATATCCAAAAGGGTAGGAGCAAGAATACTATTCATGTTCTTAGCTAGACTTATAGCGTATATTAGAGTTTCATCTACTTTGGCGTTGGAGAACAACTTCAATGCCGATATGTTTACAGAACCTTTAGGGAATATATCACTGGCATTTAGTATTATAGAGTTTGTATCGTAGAAATCTTCTACTGCTTGATATCCAAGTAAAGCACCATCACGTTTAGCGTACTTTTCCGATACCCTATACAACATACTATTTATATACAACGGAATACTAAAACATGAACAGAATGATATCAACATCGAAAATATAGATATAATACCTACTGGTATAACCATATCAAAGGATTTATTATACACTATAGATGCTATAATCGATACTATTAACGCTATTACAGATATTGTAGGTACTGCAAACTTAGAAAATCTATCTGCCATATCGTAGGAGTATGTATACTTAATGAAATCCGATGCAAATTTGGACTTCTTTTTGTATACCGTAACTGGATAGTCTTCTACTAAACCTTTGGTAATCTTTTCGGCATTGTAATCATCTTGCATACAGAAAGTTCCGAACTTATCCTTATCACGACTTATAAACTTAAAGTTATGTTCTTCACGTTTAATAATAAGCATCTTACCCGATAGGTTAGCTAACAATCCAATTAAGGCTATAGGCATATATATGTTTAATAGTTGTTCTTCTACTAAAGAACTTCCCATGAAAAACGTTACAATAGAACCTATAAACGCAGATACTATTCCTATAGATGCAAAACTATCGCTATCGGCTTTGCGTGTGAATAACTTAGCTATTCCACTAAATACCGCTTTTACAGATGTCAATATTGCTACTAAACCTATTGCAGATTGTACCATTAGATATCCACTTGCAGATGTGGTAGTCTTTAGAGTATCGAATATAGGTAAATTTAAATCGTTGGCTAGTGTGATGTATAAACTTAGTATACATAGTACTAAAGTTATTATTATTCTTACTAGTAGATTGGTTTTCATCTCTGCAATGTACTGCTTAACCTTAGATTTATCTTCATAAGAGTTAAAATCATTTACAGAGGTATCTTCAAAAGTATGTTCGTCTTGCTCTAAGTTGGATTTGTTTAGAGTTTCTTCATAGTTATCGTATTCACCATTGAGAACTTGCTTTTTAAATTCTTCACGACTTTTAATAATCTTTTGTTCTTCAAGAACTCCCTTTTCCACGTTAGAAAATAGTATAGATGTATCTGGTGTGGACTTTATTTCAATGTGAATTTCACCAGAACGTTTTCTATTTCTATGTTTTTCGGAAGCCTCCTCAACATAAGATTTAATTCTATCAATAGGATTAAAGTCAGGGTCTTGCCAAAAGTGTTTGTACTTTATAGGTTCTTCAATAGGAATATCTATGGCATCGTTGGAAGTTTCTTCGCTAAATGGAATGATATAGTCATCATCTGGAAGGCTAGTATTAACTTCACTAGATTTACTTTCAATATCCTTAGATGTATCTTCAACTTTAGATTTTTCTTCAATATCAACTTTAGATATCGTTTCTTCAACTGGTTTGATAACCTCTTTTGGTTCTTCAATAGGTTGAGAAGTATTTTCTTCTTTAGGTGTTTCCTCAATTGGAGGAGTATCCATAGTAGAGTTTTCAAGGATATCGTCTAAGTTGGTATCTGTAGGAGTATCTTCTGTATCGTCATCGTTGGAGTTTTGCATCTCTATGATTTCTTCCATTAGGAAAAAGTTCTTTATACGCTTGAATACGTTAGGTTTCTTTTCCGTAGGAGTATCTTTAATGATACTTTCAGCTACTGGAGTTTCTTCAGCAATAGGAGTATCCTTAATGATGTTCTCAGTTACTGGAGTTTTCTCAGCAATAGGAGTATCTTTAATGATATTCTCAGCTACTGGAGTTTTCTCAGCAATAGGAATATCTTTAATGATACTTTCAGTTACTGGAGTTTTTTCAGCAATAGGAGTATCTTTAATGATATTTTCAGCTACTGGAGTTTTCTCAGCAATAGGAGTATCTTTAATGATATTTTCAGTTACTGGAGGCTTTTCAGCAATAGGAGTATCTTTAATGATATTTTCAGTTACTGGAGTTTTCTCAGCAATAGGAGTATCTTTAATGATATTTTCAGTTACTGAAGGTTTCTCAGTAATAGTATTATCTACCAAATTGTTAAGCAGATTATCTATATTGTTTGGAACTTCACTATCTATAGGATTGCTTGTATTTTCTGTTGGCAAGTCTAAACTTTGTGTAGTTTCGATAGTTTCGTCCTCTTGAACGTTAAAAAATTCTGTCATGCGTTCTCTAAAGGTTTCGTGTTTTCTAGGTGAAGCTTTTTCCTTGTCAGTGAATAGGTCTATTAAGAACTCTTTAAAGGTTTCTTTCTTCTTAGCATCGGCACTAGAGGAGTTATCTACTATAGGAGTACTCTCAACCTTTGGAGTATCAGTTATAGGGATATCAACCTTTTTAGCTTTAGATACCTTTTCTTTCTTCTTAGTATCAACACTATAGGAAGTATCTACTATAGGAGTACTCTCAACCTTTGGAGTATCAGCTATAGGGGTATCAACCTTTTTAGCTTTAGATACCTTTTCTTTCTTCTTAGTATCAACACTAGAGGAGTTATCCACTATAGGAGTACTCTCAACCTTTGGAGTATCAGTTATAGGGGTATCAACCTTTTTAGCTTTAGATACCTTTTCTTTCTTCTTAGTATTAAACAGTTTCCTATTGGATTTTTTATCTTTTTGGATATCGTTAGTAGTATCTTGAATATCCGAAGTTGCACTTGTAGTAGAAGTAACATCAACATTAGAATTTAGGTCAGTATCATCTGTTGGGAAATCTTCTTCAACTGGGATAGTATAGTAGTCTACAATCCTGTTCCAAAGCGATTTTTTATCTTTCTTTTTAGCTTTTTTTGGAGTATCTACAGTAGTATCTTTAGGGGTATCTTCGGTAGATGTAGTGATTGTGCTATGGTTAGAATTTAGTTCTTCAATTTGATGTTTCTTTTTAGCCTTAGCTTTAGAAATCTTTTCGGACATAATGGCGAAATCTTCATTAGATATATCGTTATGACTTCTAGCGTAGTCCTTTTTTAAGTTAGAACTTTCTAACTTAGCCTTACTATTTCTGCTATCTATTTTTTTGTGTTCATTAGAGTTTTCATTGTCTATGTCATCATTGTTAGGCGACTTGTTGTAACTATCTTGGTTAGTTTCCTTACGGTCAGGACGAGAATTTATCTTAATTACACCCTTGGTGTAGTATTGATTAGAATTACTGCTTTCAGTAGGGTTTTGGATAATTTTATTAGGTTTATTAGTAAAGGTAGCGTAGTTTATAGCAGAATCCGACAGTTCACCCTTAGATATTGCTTGTAGTCTTTCCATTTCTAACTGTTCTAACGTTTTAGGAGGTTCAACGGGAATTTCTTTAGGTTGATTATCTGTATTAGTATTATTCTTTTCAACTTTTTTCTGACCATCGGGAGAAAATTCTTCAAGAATGTCATTTAGAGAGATATTATCTTTTGACATTAAAAATTCACCCTTTCTTAAAGTTTACTTGTTTAAGCGTTGTCTAAGCACTTCATAGATAAATATTCCACCAGCCACGGAGGCGTTAAGAGAATTTACTTTACCACACATAGGCAAACTTAAAAGGAAGTCGCATTTATCTTTTATAAGTTTACCCATTCCAAAACCTTCCGAACCTATAACTAGAGCTATACCACCAGTCAAATCTGTATCTGTATAGTTAGAGCCAGAGGCATCTGTACCATATATCCAAATGTTGTTATCTTTTAGAAGGTCTATAGTAGATGCAAGGTTAGTAACTCTAGCAACTGGAACGTAGCTTACAGCACCAGCCGATGTCTTTCTAACAGTAGCATTTAAAGTAGCACTTCTACGTTTTGGGATAATGATACCATCTACACCAGCGGTTTCGCAAGTTCTAATTATTGCTCCCAAGTTGTGAGGGTCTTCAATCTCATCGCAGATTACTATGAAAGGTTTAGTTCCCTTTTCTTTAGATATATCTAAAATATCTTGTACAGAAACATATTCAGCACTACCTATGGTCGCAATAACTCCTTGATGTGACTTATTCTCACACATGGACGATAACTTCTTATCCGATACGTTCTTTACAGTGATATTCTTCTCTTTAGCTAATGCCACTATATGTGAGATTATTCCACCTCCATTAGACGATATATACAGAGTATCTATAATCTCACCAGACTTTAAAGCCTCTAAAACAGGATTTCTCCCAATAATTATATTTTCTAAACTATTATTTTTTTCTTTAAAATTTTCCATATACAAAAATCTATCCTTTAAATAAAACTTATACCTTTTAATTATAACATTTTTTAATAGATATTACAACATCTTTATAATAAAAATTTTTGGCGTAAAAATAGAGAATAGAAAGTCTATTCTCTATAGAATTATACTTAAAATAGTTTCACTCCAAGGACTACCACTCCTAGAGTTACTAGTACTATGCCAGTAGCTCGGTTGAGTACCTTTGGCGTGGATTTGTTCGCAAACTTAGAAGCAATTCTAGCCCATAGTAGTGTGGAAAGCATACAGAATATCAATGCAGATACGTTAGGTAAACCATCTAAGGCGAAGTGGCTGATTGCTCCCGTAAGAGCCGTAAAAGTCATGATAAATACACTAGTACCTACAGCAGTCTTTAGTTCGTAGCCCATTACAGATGTTAAGATTAATAGCATCATCATGCCACCACCTGCACCTATAAAGCCACATATAAATCCTATTAGCACTCCACATAGTATGGATTGAACTAATCTCTTTTTAGGACTTACTGTCTGCATAGCCTCTTTGGTAGTCATAACTGGCTTTACAATGAATTTAATTCCAAGTAACATAGTCATGAACACACTAAAGTTGCCCATAGTACTACCAGATACAAAACTAGCTATCCAAGTGCCTACAAATGTGAATATCAAAACGGTTACCATCATAGTAAGACCATTTTTAATATCTAGATTTTTATTCTTACCATAGGTATAAGCACTCACGGCACTAGCAAGAACGTCACTAGCTAGAGCAATACCTATTGCCTCAAAAGGTTTCATATTAAGGAAAGTTATCAACATTGGACTTATTATTGCTGCTGCACTCATACCAGCGAAACCAGTTCCCAAACCTGCACCTATTCCAGAAATGAAACATATAACGAATGTGTAAAGAATATCCATTATGTAACCTCCGTTTTCAAGTTTACTATAGATTATATCACACTTTTGGATAATGTTCAATTTGAAAACGGAGTATCTTTTTTAGATTAATCTTGTAGTAGTTCTAGTATGGCACTCTTAGGGATTAATCCTACAGATTGCTTTACAACCTTACCATCTTTAACGACTACCAAAGTTGGAATACTGGAAATTCCAAACTGTTGAGCAAGTTCACCTTGTTCATCGACGTTTATCTTACCAAACTTAACGTTAGATACTTCATTAGCTACCTCATCTACAGTAGGGGATAGCATCATACATGGACCACACCAAGTAGCCCAAAAATCTAGTAGAACTTTCTTATCGGATTTTAAAACTTCACTTTCAAAGTTTTCCTTAGTAATGTTTATAATCATAGTTTTTAACCTCCTAATTTAGACTTTTATAGTACAACATACAGTGACAGAAACCCTCAAAGTTAGGGTTAGCTATCTGGTCACGGAACTCTTTGCACATACATTTATTGTCTGGAATGCGTTCAAGTTTACAAGGGCAGTAGCCGTCTTTACGTTTAAGACCTTCTTTTAACCTAGCCACGACTTCGGCATCGGGATTTAACGTTACTTTCATTCGTAATATCCTCCATCGATTATACTAATAAGATTAAATATTTCCAAAAATAAACGTTTTATTCTGTTTACGATTAAATTATACCACATTGGTAGAGATATTTCAATAACCATTTTAAAAAAACATACAAGCCATCTAAATATTAATATGGATATCATTTTATATATGGAATATTACTAGTAACATATTGCAAAAGTTTGCTAATTGGTTTAATATTGATTAAATCAATAAAAGTTTACTGATACGGCTACTACGATTTGTGAATACTATCTAAACCAAAAAATCGTGAATTTTTATCTATTTCACCAAATTATCACAATGTTTGTTGTATAATTGTGACGAAAAATCATTTTTTTAGATTTTTCTGTTGACGATTCACTAATTATGATATATAATATAGTCAGTGTTAATTTGATTGATGTTATTCATTCCCTATTTATGTTATTCAATTTTTACATATTAATAAGTTTTATATCTACTTTTATGTAATTATGCTCGGAATTGAAATAAACAATAATGTAACACTCGTTTTGTTGTCTCCTTTCTTTTGTTCTACACATTTTTATTGTCTAATATTGTTTTATTTGCAGAACCCGTTGTTCTGCTCTTTTTTTTTGTCATGGACATTATTATCATTTTTTCATAAAATTTTCATTTAAGTGGATAGATTTTTAATACAAAAATCATAATAAATATCTTGACATACAAAATTCAGTGTGCTAAAATAGTATTAACGTTATTAGGGACATTCCCTAAATTTTAACAGTATATCAATATTAATATGAATAGGAGTTTTTATTATGTCAAGAAAAATGAAAACTATGGACGGCAACAATGCTGCTGCATGGGCATCATATCCATTTACAGACGTTGCTGCAATATATCCAATTACACCATCGTCAGTAATGGCAGAAGTTACTGACCAATGGTCTGCTAAGGGACAAAAGAACCTCTTTGGTGACCCAGTAAGAGTTGCTGAAATGCAATCTGAAGCTGGTGCAGCTGGTACAGTTCATGGTTCGCTATCTGCTGGAGCATTAACTACAACCTATACTGCATCACAAGGTTTACTTCTTATGATACCTAATATGTATAAGATTGCTGGTGAACTACTACCATGTGTAATCCATGTATCTGCTAGATGTGTAGCTTCTCATGCTTTAAACATCTTTGGTGACCATAGCGATATCTATGCCTGTCGTCAAACTGGTTTTGCAATGCTATGTTCTTCTAACCCTCAAGAAGTTATGGACTTAGGTGCAGTAGCACACCTATCTACTATTAAGGGTAGAGTTCCTTTTATTCACTTCTTTGATGGTTTCCGTACTTCACACGAAATCCAAAAGATTGAAACTTGGAGTCAAGAAGACCTTAAAGATATGCTAGATATGGACGCTGCTCAAGCGTTTAGAGATAGGGCTTTAAATCCTGAACACCCTGTTCTAAAGGGTACTGCTCAAAACCCAGATATCTTCTTCCAAGCTCGTGAGGCTTGTAACAAGTATTATGATGCTATTCCTAGCATAGTTGAAGATTACATGAATCAAGTAAACGCTAAGATTGGCACTAACTACAAACTATTCAACTATTACGGTGCTGAAGATGCTGAACAAGTTATCATAGCTATGGGTTCTGTAAATGATACTATTGAGGAAACTATCGACTACTTAAACGCACAAGGTCAAAAGTTAGGTTTAATTAAGGTTAGACTATACCGTCCATTCTGTGCAGATAAACTAGTTGAGGCTATTCCATCTACAGTTAAAAAGATTTCCGTTCTTGATAGAACTAAAGAACCTGGTTCTTTAGGCGAACCTTTATATCTTGATGTAGTTGCAAGTTTAAAGGGTACTCAATTTGAAAGCGTTCCAGTATTTACTGGTAGATACGGTTTAGGTTCTAAGGATACTACTCCTGCTCAAATTAAAGCCGTATTCGATAACACTTCTAAAAAGAGATTTACTATAGGTATCGTTGATGACGTTACTAACCTATCTCTTGAAGAGGGTGAAGCATTAGACTCTGCTCCACATGGAACTACTGCTTGTAAGTTCTGGGGCTTAGGTGCTGATGGTACTGTTGGTGCTAATAAGAACTCTATTAAGATTATAGGCGACCACACTGATATGTACGCTCAAGCATACTTTGCATACGACTCTAAGAAGTCTGGTGGTGTTACAGTTTCTCACTTAAGATTTGGACATACTCCAATTAAATCCACATACTTAATAAATAGAGCAGACTTTGTAGCTTGTCATAACCAATCATACATTTCCAAGTACGATATGGTTTCTGATATTAAGCCTAACGGAACTTTCCTATTAAACTGTCAATGGTCTACTATGGAAGAACTTGAAAAGCATCTACCTGGACAAGTTAAGAGATATCTAGCACAAAATAACATTAACTTCTACACTATCGATGGTGTTGACTTAGGTATCAAGACTGGTATGGGTACTAGAATTAATACTATCTTACAGTCTGCTTTCTTTAAGCTAGCTAACATCATTCCATTTGAGGACGCTCTAAACTACATGAAGGAAGCCGCTAAGAACTCTTATCTAAAGAAGGGCGAAGACGTAGTTAAGAAGAACTGGGACGCTATAGATGCTGGTTATCAAAACATAGTTAAGATTGACATTCCAGACAGTTGGAAAGATGCTCAAGATACTAAGATGGGTATGGACAAGGCTACTGGCGATAACAAGAAGTTAATCGACTTTGTTAATAACATTCAACAACCTTGTAACGCTCAAAAGGGCGATAAGCTACCAGTATCCACTTTTGTAGATATGGCTGATGGTACTTTCCCACAAGGTTCTGCTGCTTACGAAAAGAGAGGTATTGCAGTAAACGTTCCTAATTGGATTTCCGACAAGTGTGTACAATGTAACAACTGTTCATACGTTTGTCCTCATGCAGTTATTAGACCTTTCGCCTTTACTGATGACGAAGTTGCTAACGCTCCAAAACAGACCGTCGCTGTAGACTTCAAACCTAAGGCTATCGATGGTATGAAGTTCGTAATGGGTGTATCTGTACTAGACTGTACTGGTTGTGGCGTATGTGCTAACGTTTGTCCTACTAAGGCTCTTGATATGCAATCTCTTGATAGCCAACTAGACCAACAAGAAGTGTTCAACTATGCTGTTAAGACTTCCGATAAGCCTGAAATAGTTGAAAAGTTCAAGGAAAGTACTGTTAAGGGTTCACAATTCTTACAACCTATGTTAGAGTTCTCTGGAGCTTGTGCAGGTTGTGGTGAAACTCCATACGCTAAGTTAGTAACTCAACTATTTGGCGACAGAATGTATATTGCTAATGCTACAGGTTGTTCATCTATTTGGGGTGGTTCTGCACCATCTACACCATACACTACTAACAAGGCTGGAAAAGGTCCTGCATGGGCAAACTCACTCTTTGAGGATAACGCTGAGTATGGTTATGGTATGTTCTTAGCACAGAATACTCTAAGAAATAGAGCAATCAATAAGGTTAAGGCTCTATATGAGGTCGCTGGTAAGGAAGAAACTAAGAAGTTAATTGAAAACTATCTTGATACCCTTAACGACAGCAAGGCTAACGCTATCGCTACTGAAAAGATGGTTAAGGCTATCCAAGATTGCGGTTGCGGTAAGCCAGAAGCCCTTGAAGTGTTAAAGGCTAAAGATTATCTAAGTAAGAAATCTATGTGGATTTTCGGTGGTGACGGCTGGGCTTACGATATCGGTTTTGGTGGCTTAGACCATGTTATCGCTAGTGGCGAAAACGTAAATATCTTTGTTTTCGATACTGAAGTTTATTCTAATACTGGTGGACAAGCATCTAAATCTACACAGACTGGTGCTATCGCTCAATTTGCTGCTGCTGGTAAGGTAGTTAAAAAGAAAGACTTAGCTGGTATTGCTATGAGTTATGGCTATGTATACGTTGCTCATATCGCTATGGGAGCTAATCCTGCACAATGCTTGAAGGCTATTCAAGAGGCTGAGGCTTATGATGGTCCATCATTGATTATTGCATATGCTCCATGTATCAACCACGGTATCAAGAGCGGTATGGCTACTGCTCAAGCTGAGGAAAAGAAAGCCGTTGAAGCTGGTTATTGGCATCTATATAGATACAACCCTCAACTAAAACTTGAAGGTAAAAATCCATTCTCATTAGATAGCAAAGCCCCTAAGGTTGATGAAAAGTATAAAGACTTCTTAATGGGTGAAGTTCGTTATAACTCTCTAGCACGTTCTAACCCTGAAAGAGCTGAAAAGTTATTTAATCAAGCACTTGCTAACGCTAAGGAAAGATACGACTATCTACAAAGATTAGTTACACTATACGGCACTCAAGATTAATAACTTGAAAATTTTTATAATATATTACTCTAAGACGGATTTCTTTTAAAGAGTCCGTCTTTTTGTGTTTGGGTATAGAAAAAGATATCCTTTAGTACAAAGGATATCTTTTTAACATGGTGTAATATCTTTTGTGTTGTAGGGATTTGAACCCTAGATTTTTTAAATAAAAATCCTTTACTCATAAGCAACCATGACAAATTTTAGAGTTTGCAGTTTGCACCATTATATAAAAAACGTTATCTAATTTTAGCACCACAAGGGATACTATCATCTAGGATAAGTAACTTAGCAGAACCATCAGGCATATCGGCACAGCATAGCATACCATTGCTTTCTACGCCACATAGTTTTACTGGCTTTAGATTTGCTACTATTTGAACTTTCTTACCAACTAAATCTTCTGGCTTGTACCATTGTGCAATTCCAGATACTATCTGTCTACCGCCCATGCCGTCATCTATTTGGAAGCATAGTAGCTTTTTGGATTTCTTAACCTTTTCAGCAGAGATAATCTTACCACAACGGAGTTCTACTTTAGCAAAATCATCAATAGTAATTTCAGGATTTAATACTATTTCTTGTTTTTCTTCTTGAGGTTTTTCTACAGTTTCATTGGCTTTAGCTTCGATATCTGCTAACATCTTTTTGGCATCTATACGTTGGAATAGTGCTACAGATTTATTTACTACAGTTCCTGCTTGTAGACCTCCGAAGTTTTCAAGGCTGTCGTAGTCGGTAACGGAAGTGTTAAGCTGTTCTAAGATAGCTTTAGAGGTATCTGGCATAAATGGAGATAGTAAAATAGCAATGTATCTAATGCTTTCAAGGAGGTTGTATAGTACGGTAGCTAATCTAGACTTATTATCTTCAGACTTTGCTAGAACCCATGGAGTAGTTTCATCAATGTACTTATTGCTACGTCTTGCAAGGTTAAAGATTTCGTTTAGGGCATCGGATACTCTAAAGGTATCCATAAGTTTGTCCACCTTAGCCACGGTGTTTAAAGCTGTAGATTTCAACTCATCGTCTATAGGTGAGTGTTCAACTGGAGAGAGTATCTCACCGTTAAAGTACTTGTTAGTCATATCTATGGTACGCTTTACCAGATTTCCTAAAGTGTTAGCCAAGTCGGAGTTATAACGTTCTATAATAGTTTCATATGTGATAGAACCATCTTGAGCGTATGGCATTTCCGATAGTAGATAGTATCTAACAGGGTCTACGCCTAGTAGGTTTACCAAGTCGTCTGCATAGATTACGTTTCCACGGGATTTAGACATCTTGTCAGTACCAAATAGTAGCCAAGGGTGTCCGAATACTTGTTTTGGAAGTGGTTCACCTAGAGCCATCAACATACAAGGCCAGTATATAGTGTGGAAACGTAGGATATCTTTACCTATAATGTGAACGTCAGCAGGCCAATACTTTTTATACTGTTCGCTAGGATTTTCGGTATCGTAGCCAAGAGCAGTAATATAGTTAGATAGTGCGTCTATCCAAACGTATATGACGTGTTTATCATCAAAGTCTACTGGAATACCCCACTTAAAAGATGTTCTTGATACACACAAATCTTGAATGCCTGACTTGATAAAGTTGTTAACCATCTCTTTTTTACGGCTTTCTGGATATATAAAGTCTGGATTGCTCTCAATATACTGTTCTAGTTGCTTTTGATACTTACTCATAGCAAAGAAATAGGCTTCTTCTTTAGTCTTTTTGACTTCTCTGCCACAGTCTGGACACTTGCCATCTTTAAGTTGAGTTTCAGTCCAAAAACTTTCACATGGAGTGCAATACCAACCCTCATACTCACTTTTGTAGATATCGCCTTGGTCGTATAGCTTTTTGAAAATCTTTTGTACGGTCTTTTCGTGATAGCTGTCAGTAGTTCTAATAAAGTGGTCGTAGGTGGTGTTTAGTATGTCGCATATGGATTTTATCTCACCAGATACTTTATCTACATACTCTTTAGGCGATACTCCAGCCTTTTGAGCGTATTCTTCAATCTTTTGACCGTGTTCGTCAGTACCAGTACACATAAATACGTCAAAGCCTAGTAATCTTTTGTATCTAGCGATGGCATCTGTTAGGACTATTTCGTAACTATTGCCAATGTGTGGCTTCCTAGATGTATATGCTATAGCAGTAGTAATATAATACTTTCCTCTGTTCATTGGAAATCCTCCTTAAAATATTCATGATTAACTTAATTGTACTACATATTAGATACTTTGTCAAATACTTTCTACTACTAAGAAATACATACTTTTACGGCTTTGGAGTCCATGACATAAGGTGTACCAAAAATATTTGGATTGTCTTTATACTGTACAATGAGTGTACAAGATTATCCGTAAAGTATACCAGAAATAATGATTTTTATACAAGAACTGTATAAGACGTTTCACATACCTATGTGAATAGAGCATAAATCTTGTATAGTTTTATAGAAAAAGTATCTTTTAGATTATATATATCTAAATTATAAATTAAAAAATATTTAAATACTCAATAATGTAGCCCAAAGTGTACAAGATTACTCATCAAACCACATAACTACGAGATATACCTTGTACGCTTTTATTTAAATTTTAAATCTGGAACATTTTTATTTAAATCTAGTACACCTCTTGTACAGTTAGGATTAAATTTGGTACACCTTTCAATTGAACCATAAGTTCTTATAGATATCCTTAGTATGCAGTAGGTTAATTATATCCAACGCTTGATTATCTTCTAAGGTTGTAAGGGTATCTAGTATAGTAGCGGATATAATATCGGCTTGATTACCCACCCCGAACTTACCTATAAATGCTGAAAGTATCTCTAACTTGAACTTGTACAACTCATTATGAGTTTTAGCATAATCTAGCACGTTAAGGCTACACATGGATTTAATACCCTCGGGAGTTACTTCGTACGGATAGTACGTTACAAGACTATCGTTTGGACAGATATCCTTGATTTTAATCTGTAGTGCTTGATTGTCTAAACTTTCTAAGTTTGGAATGTATCTATTAGGATTTTCTACAATAAGCTCTGCTTTAGATAGGCTATCCTTACACATTAACAGATTGCTAATAGTCTTGAATACCATTTCTGAAGTTGCATATTTAGTGAAAATCTTTATAAAACTTAGACTATAGAACGGCAGTTGAACCTTTTGTAATCTAATAGGACTATCATCAAATTGGATAGTATAGTTATCTCTAGTTAGAAACTTTAAGCAATCCTCACTTAAGGGAACGTTCGACTTTTTAATGATATCTATACGGCTTTCTGTGATAACGTTTGGAACTGTATCTAATGCCGTAGGAAGTTCAAATTTGATATTGCTTACAGTAGTACCATCGGTAATGGTGAACTCCTTTAGATTATTACAACCTAAAAAGGCATCTTCACCTATAAATAAGATATCACTAGGAGCAGTAACCTCAACTAGATTTAAACACTTGCAGAAACAACCCTCATATATAGCCGTTACGCTATTTGGTAGGATAATCTTTTGTAGACTTATGCAACCAAAGAACGCCCAATATCCAATGGATACTACGCCATCTGGGATAATAACCTCCTTAATGCAAGGGTTCTGTTCAAATGCCCACGAACCTATTGCAATAGTTCCATTTGGAATAGTAACTACCTCATCACTACCTAGATACTTTTCTATAACGTTATTTCTAATAATAAAATCCAATATAAAGACCTCCTATGTATAATGCTAACATACTAATTATAGTGTATACAAGATGTACTGTCAACACACTTTTTTGTGTATTGTAGGGTTCACAATGAAACTCTAAACCAATTAATAGATACTTGCCCTAATGAAAAAATATTTTACTTAGAAGAATTAGTTAAAATCTACATTAAAAGCGTGAAATGAAAATTTTTTCTTAGTCAGGGAATGGTCGGAAAGTTTTTGAGAAAACCTCTTAAAATTCTAATTGCTAAGTTTGAATAGAAAACCTCTGATATGAGTTCAATTATTGCTACATCTGGCAAGATGTCAAAGTCCGTAGATACTTCCTCTACGGACTTTTTTACAAACTTAATTAGATTCACTTTTTTTAGAAGTATCATCTTTTTTAGTATCCGATTGAGTTGTAGTTTCTATGGTATCCTTACTAGGCGATACTGTAAATACAGCATTACCGATTATAGTACTAGGAGTCATTGCTCCATTATCATCTTCAAGTTTTTTAGGTTTCAAGAGTATTTTAAACCATTCTACATTAGAAACATCTAATTCTACATTAAAAGGTTTGGTACTTCTGTTTAAAGTAGTGCTTGTATATATTAGTTTGTCATCTGCGTATATTTCGATTACACCCTCTTGGTCATCACTTGAGCCATCAGATACACCTACAGTGGCAATAAACTTAGAACACTTTTTATCAAGATAAAATTCGACGTATGAAGATGTTACCTTGGAACTTTTTTCAATCCATTTAGAGTTTAATTGCACAACATTATTTGTATATACATTTCCAAAGGTATCTTCCATATCATAACTGCATACTTGATAACCATCTTGATTGACTGCCTTCATACTGGAAAGTGATATAGGAGTATTATCTTTAATATCCTGTAACTTTTCCATTAGGACATCTTCTTGACCAATTTGAGAGATAGCATCTTCTAAAACACTTTGAGCATCTTGATAATCGTTAATAGCAATATACTCCTCCGATTGTACTATTATAGAATTAATATACTTTTCCTTGTAATCTTGTAAGAGAGTATTCAATTCTTCATTATTTGAACCCAACTCTGCAATAGCATTATCGATAAGTATATAAGCATCTAGCAAATCGTTATCGAGTTCATATTGAGATGCTTGTTCTTTAATAGTTTGTAATTCAGCTTCAAATTGAGCAGTTCCGATATTATCCAATAGCGATTTTAAATCATTATCGTTTGGTAGATAAGTTAAAGCCGTTTCTATGAGTTGTGTAGCACTTTCATAGTCGCCAGTATCGATATACTTTTTATATTCTTCTTGAATATCTGTCTTATAGTTATCTGTACAAGCAGTTATTTGATTTTGTGCCTTAGAATAGTATATACTATCATCTTTAGATACACTTGAATAGTATGTAATAGCATCTTGCCAATTTTTATTGTTAAATTCTTCTTCAGCCAAAGCGAAGTTATCACGACCCGTAGAGATTTCTTTCAAACTAGTATTAGTATCGCTTACCACCTTGTTTACCTTTTCGATATCAAATTCAACGATAGTTTTTAAGATGTCAATTATATCATCTTTAGATATAGTTTCATTAAGGTAATCATTATACTTTAAGTTTACGTCATCAATGAGTATTGAAGATACTTCGTTAGTATCCTTAGAACTATCGGACAACTTATCCTCATAGATTTCTAAAGCAGTTTCATAGTCACCACTTTGGATACTATTAGTAAAATTTCTAATAGGATTGCTTAAAATAATATAAGCAACTGCTCCACTAGCGATTAAAAGTAAAGCTATCACAACTATTATTATAACCTTAACTTTCGTCTTAGATTTAGTATTATTCATTATACGTTCCACCTTTCAAAGATTAATAATCCCAATCGAAATCATAACCGTCATCGTCATCATCGTTGCTGTCGATATCATTATAAATATTTGAACCATCATCATTAGAATAATCGTCATTAGAGTTATCATCATATAAATCTCCATCATCTAAATCCCAATTATCCCAATCGTTCAAAAAGTCATCGAAAGCCTCATCGATATCATTTGCAGACTTATATAACACACTTCCTTCAACTAATAACAAACTGTTAGCACTATACCAATTATCATCAACTTTGATACAATAGTCAGTAAATTTTTCATCGAATTGCAATTCAATGTATTTTACTTGTGATATATCCAAATCGACACTAGCTAAAAGCCAATAGTTATCATCAAGGTACATATCGGAAATATCAGCATCTTCGATACTTAAAAAAGTTATTGGTTTAGATGTATCAATACCATCAAATTCTTCTTTTTCTTGTTCAAATACAAGTTCCATACATTCAATGATATCTTTTTTTGACATATCTTGAGTATCTTTTAAGTAGTCTACATAGTCATCTGGGAGCATAGAGTATATTTTTTTAGCGTCCAAACTGTATAGAGCGTTATAATAATCTATTTCGGTTTGTTTGTATACAGGAGTTTCAGTTTCAACGAAGATACCTACTATACCTAATGCAATCACGACACCAATAACTATTGGAATGACTATCTTCTTTCTACTCTTTATAGATGTAGTATCAATGTTAGTATTAACTAAATCATTAGAACTTTGTAGGTTTGAAGGTTCAACTAAAGTACTAACAGAATTTAAATCTAGATTGTTAATTAGAGCATTTAAATATTGTTTCCAAAGTTTTTTCTGTTCTTTGGTGACTAAAAATTGATATTCCTCACCATTTTTAGTATGTATTTTAATCATATTTTTAGAAGGGATTAATATATTAACAGTATCACCAGCGAAAGTAATCATACTTATAGGAATTTCATCTAACTTAGATGAGAACAATCCTTTAAATATTAAACGCTGATTAGTTAAAATCAAACTTCCACCACTATTAAAACCAAGAAAGATAGTCTTACTAGCCTTTCCTTCTATGATAATAGTTTCATCATTATTTATAAAGTCATAATTCATAAAATTCTCCTTAAACAGTTATCAAATAAGAGTTCAACTAAAAGTAAAGTTTCCAACTAGAGAACATCTACAAAAGCAATCTTACGATATTTTTCATCTTAAAGACCTCCATAATTTTTTTTTTATTACATACTAATTATAACAATAGTAATAGACATACATATGTCCCACTAAAAAAATATTATAAAAAATTATGAGGTGTTATCTTTGAAAAAAATTGATTATAAATTAATGGGAATTAGACTACGTCAAAGAAGAGAACAATTAGGGTATTCTCGTGAGGAGTTAGCCGAAAAGTTAGACGTTTCAAGCAAATTCTGTTCGGATATAGAATTAGGTGTCAAAGGAGTATCTTTGAACACTCTAGCAAAGTTAAGTTATATACTATCGCTAAGTACAGACTACATTCTATTTGGTGATGATACTAAAACCATATCTAACAATGAAACTCTAAGCCAACTAATAGATACTTGTCCTAATGAAAAAATTTCCTATTTGGAAGAACTAGTTCAAATATATATTAAGAGCGTAAAGTAAAACTTCCAATACGTTGGCAAAAAACTAAAATTAATTGGATATTTAAAATTCTATTAATCTATGTAAATATCGTAAAAAATAAAGTTAAAATTCCTATTCTATTTCCAAAACAATCTTGACTATCTTCCAATTATATGGTATTATTTAAGTATACTATATTACGAAAGGTGGTTGTCTATGAACAACAGAAAGATTATAGCTTTTATGCTATCATTAACAATACTATGCCCTGTAGGTAGCATAGCTATCCAAAATACTGCTAATACTATTGTAGCAAGTGCAACAAGCCAAACCCCTACTGATGAAAGTTACTTTACAATCAATAGTGATGGTACTCTAATGAAGTATACAGGTACTGCAACTAATGTAGTAATACCATCTACCATCAATGGCATTAATGTTACAAGCATAGGATATCCAGCATTTCGGAATAACTCTTCAATAAAAAGTATTGTAATACCAAAAGGTGTAACTTATATTAGTGGCAATGCATTTTATAATTGTGTATCATTAACAAGTGTAGAAATACCAGAAGGTATAACTAAGATTGAGTTTTATACATTTAGAAATTGTAAATCATTAACAAGTATAAAAATACCACAAGGTGTGCTTTCTATTAATGACAGTGCATTTTATGATTGTAGTTCACTAAGAACAGTAGAAATACCAAATAGTGTAAAAAAAATTAGCGTTAGTGCATTTGAAAATTGTACAGCATTAACAAGCATAGAAATACCAGAGGGTGTAACTTCTATTGATGGCAGTGCATTTAAATATTGCACATCATTAACAAATGTAAAAATATCAAATAGTGTAACTTCTATTGGTAGTTTTACATTTTACGGTTGTACAGCATTAAAAAGTATAAAAATACCAAATAGTGTAACTTCTATTGATAGCTATGCATTTTACAATTGTCAAGCATTAACAAGTATGGAAATACCAAGTAGTGTAACCTCCATTGGTGAATTTGCATTTAATAATTGTACATCATTAGCAAGTATAGAAATACCGAATAGTGTAACTTCTATTGGTCAATATGCATTTTACAATTGTCAAGCATTAACAAGTATAGAAATACCAAGTAGTGTAACTTATATTGGTAACTATGCATTTATTAATTGTGATAGTTTAAATACTGTGTATGTATGCAATAGCAGTATTGATAGTTCTAATTTTAAAATATCTTATAGTGGTAATGATACTTTACCTGAAAATATCTTCTACTTTGATGAAACTACTGGTACTATTACTAAGTATGTAGGTTCAGCTACAAATGTAGAAATACCTGATACTATAAATGGTATCAAGGTTACTGCTATAGGCAGTGAAGCGTTTAAAGGTAATACTTCAATACAAAGTGTGGTAATCCCAGAGGGTGTAACTTTCATTGGTGATTATGCATTTCAAGATTGTACATCTATAAAAAGTATAGAAATTCCAAATAGTGTAACTTCTATTGGTAATTATACATTTAACAATTGTACATCTATAAAAAGTATAGAAATACCAAGTAGTGTAACTTCTATTGGTAACTATACATTTAACAATTGTACATCTATAAAAAGTATAGAAATTCCAAATAGTGTAACTTCTATTGGTAA
>ERZ825670.579-NODE-579-length-48037-cov-6.307636_pt1 | contig 48037 bp, 55 predicted proteins | sample MGYA00519929_ERZ825670 | MGnify/ENA primary metagenome ERZ825670 (study PRJEB31778, sample SAMEA3449207) | human gut metagenome | biome: human gut; feature: human-associated habitat; material: faeces | place: United Kingdom | collected 2010/2012 ...
AAGATAGGATAGAATACTTTACTACGGATTATATAGATACTCTTACAAATGCATATGCTATCTTATTTATTCTAATAAAGTATTTGAGATTTTTAGAAAAGGATAATTCAACACACAATACAGTACATAGTGAGTGCACTGTATTATTTACTATTTTCGAATTTATTAAAGAGAATGGTATTAGTAGTCAAGCATCGGAAGATTATTATAATCTCATAGTTCTGTATGACAATTTGGATAACATGACACTAAAGGATATTAAATTAAATTTCTTAGAAAGGTGTGGTGTTAAACATTCAACTGATGTAATAAAGATTATTAATGGTGAAAGAACGGCAGAACAGAGAGATATGTTAAGTCTAAATGTAGATTCTACTGATAAACTTGAGTTTAGTGTGTTCCGCAAAATTCGATGTAGATTATCTAAGTTATCATTTATCAAACTATTATTGTTACTTTGTGTATTTGTTGGTTTAGGGTGTGCTGTGTCACCACAACTCCCACAGCTTTCACTGATTCTATTATCAGCAGCTTTTGCTATTACTGCAATGGCAGAACCCAATGAAGATTTAACCAAGAATTCACAAAGTTCCAATGCTTTATTTACTAAGATTCTTGATGGCAGTGGCGACAGCACTGAATCAAGATATTTAGCCAAGGACTCACAGAGAGAGGCTTCGCAAATCAGTGATTTAGTTCAGAACTCTCCTGCAGCTGCAGAAGCTAGTTATAACACAATAAGTTATGTAAACATACAATTACTTTTAGATAAGATAGAGAGAAATATCCAAAAAGGTTACAAATTCCGAAATATTGATATTGCTCGCTATAAAAATATTTATTTTAAAGAAATCGTTAATAATTGTAAGGTCGAAAATTTACCAGAAACCACCATTGACGGTTACGTTAAAATATTAAACTCTTTGCTTAATGATATGTACAATGCAGAGTTAGAGAATGCCATTTCCGAATCTAATGCAACTTTAACCACGTTACAGTCATTAACACAAATAGATGGTATCCAAAAAGATAGCATACAAGATTTTTGTGTAAACCTTAAAAGCCATTAGTGTAAAAGCTAATGGCTCTTTTTATTACTATGGAATTACAATAGTCAGCGTAAAAGGAGAATAAGAATGAAGATTTATTTAGTATGTGGTATAGACCATGAGAGTTATGAAAATGTCGAATTCAGCTTTCACAGGAATCTCCATTTAGCAAAGAAACAGGCATTACAAAATATTAAAGACAACGTAATAGCATCAGGCAACGCAGAATTATCAGAAGATGAGATTATGCAAAACACTCGTATGGATCTATACAAAGAGATGGATAATAATTACAAACGTATCAATGGTACTAGATGTCATAGTTGTGATTGGGAAAATCCTGTACCAAAGGTTGGAGTACCAAGCTTCTACAGTAACCGTATTTTAGAGGTAGAAGTGAACGATGGTAATTTTCTATGCATATGGCATCACGCTTACCAGGGAATTGATATTGGTGTTCTAAGGATTGGAACAGAGGAGGACTGTATCGCTTTAGCTCAGAAAACCTCCCAAGAGGACTACGAGAATTGCGAAGATGCCATAGATTATGAAATTAGTGAGTACAAAGATAGATGGTGTATTAGTTTTGATGATTTAGTTGAATGGAGAGTCTGGAGTGTGGTACAATTTAGAGAAGCTGATATAATAGAATAAAGAAATAATAACAATAGGGAGTAACAGCATGAACAATAAAACTTTTAGAGTACTAAGCATTGATTTTGATTATTTTCAAAATGCTAGTGAGGAAGCTCTAATGGAATATCCAGATGGTATTGATTTACACCCAAGCCTTTCTCAACAAGTCTGGAAAAGTAAATATGACTTCAAGCCATCTGCAGATTTAATAAAGACCGTAACCTGTAAAACAAATGAAATGTACTTTGTAGAAAATGTATTCATGTACAGCTGTAAGCAGGACATTCCAGTGTTGGCTTGCTTTAGCCACGAATACATCTATGGATTTATACAGGAGCAATTTAATACTTCTGGAGCAGAAAAGTTAGAAATAGTTAATGTGGATTTCCATGCGGACTATTACAATGATAATGTAAAGAATGATACACAAGATTGTGGTAACTGGTGTTACTTTATTAAACAAGAAATTTCAGATACTAAAATAATTTGGATTGCTCCAGAGAATTATAAGGAGTTATACGAAGAGGATAATTACATTGGTATTGATAAAATCACAACAGACTTATCTGTTTTAAAGCAGCATGATTACGATGCTGTTTTTCTCTGTAGAAGTGATAACTGGTTACCTCCGCATTTGGACAATCATTTCCAGCAGTTCTTGCATTTCTTTTGCGGATACTTTAGCCAAGGAATGATTCAACAGGTAATTACAGAGCCAAGAGATTACCCTAAAGAACCAACCTTTGGAATCGAAGATGAAAGAGATTTAGAAAAGGACCCTGAACTCAAAGCAGCATTAGAAAAATTAAAGTTATTTGTATAAGAATGGAATATGTGTTATATTAAAGCAAACGATGTGGAGGTTTAGCAAAGTGGATTATAAAAATTTATTATTATTAAAAGGTTTCGATTTAAACGTATATGATGAAGGAGCTTTCTGGGAATTAAAGATTACAAAAGAAGTTACTACATTACGTAATGGTGAAACAATTACATTATATGATGGCAAAATAAATGAACTTTGTAAACTTTTTGGTGCACAGATCGACATTGGTACCGATAGCTTCACAGATGTTAATACAGTTGTTTTACAGTGTAAGTATGATTTTACTGAATGCGTTTTCTGTTATGATGGTAATACATGGGATATTAATACTGAAGAATTTATGAAGTGTGTTAATGATTTTCATAGCGACTATGCTGGTTATATCAGTAAGGCAGAGGTGATTGATTTAGTCTATCAATTAACCAGTGATTACTTACATACAAATATTAGTGAAACGGATGGTGATAAGAATTATAATTGTGGATTCAAAGATGCCTTGACAGGGGTTCGTAATTACATTAGACGAGAAATAGCAAACTTGTAATTGAAGATATGAATAACTGGGCTAGCATTAACAGCTTTAGCCCAGTTATTTTCTTTATCACAACGTCAACCTAGTAAGATCTTTAGCCTAATTATTTTCTGATTATATACCTGGAATATGTAAAATAAAAACTTTTCTTTATCTCTATAGTGATGTACAATTAGGTAAAGGAGGTTTCAATCATGACAAATTTAGATAAGATGAAACAAAATATCATTTCCCAAATTACATCAATGGATGCTGAAACATTTTTGGATTTTATCAATGTATTACAGGGACAATACGTTGAAGATAAGATAGTTGATTTTTCAGAAATATTTAGGTGTCAGGAATGTAAACAATTGTTTGGACAATGCCCAAATGAAGCCACAGATAAACTTTGCATAGAGAGATTTGAAAAGTATGCAAATAGAGTAGAAAAGGAATTTTAAAATGCAAAATATAGAGTTTAAAAATCTTATTATTGATATTTACAATAGATTTTCAGTTGAAAATCTCAATTGTATTGTATTTAGCAAAGAAACATCATTTGTTTTAGAAAGTATTTGCGATATAAAAGATTTTATTAATAGATTTGATATCACAGGATTATACTTAGAATCTAAATTAACAAATACCTCTATAAATTTAAAATGTGATGAATTAGAAAATTATAAAGTAAAAGAAAGTGAATACACTATTTATATCAAATGTAAAAACAGGATGGAAGTTGGTATTATGTATTAGTGAAATCACTTTAGCACAGACAACTTGGTGTTGACTTTAAAATATTTTTACCGTATACTGCGATTTAGAAATAAAATGACTTTAATAATTACAGGAGTTATGTAATGTACATTTATGTGAAAGAAAGTGTAAGTAAATTAAAAACAAAAGGATATGCTAAAGAATTACTTACTGGTACAAAGAAATTAGAAAATGGGCTTACTATTAATACACATTGGTATTCCGATGATTGTTTTATTAGAAATCCCAAATCAACATATTCTATTTTTCTATGCAAGTCATACAGAGAAAATGGTAAAAGTAAAACAAAACAGTATAAGATTGCAACCATCTCCTATTGGGATATAGCAGAATCTTATGAAGATGATTTTGTCAATTTGTTTAAACCTGAAGGTGATGAAACTTTATGGTTTAAACTACTTGACAAGATAGATTCTATTTTAAAAGAGGATGGTTGTTTGGACGGTTTAGCCGAGGAAGAACGTGAAGATTACGTTATAGAGATTTATGATGATTTGGCAGAAAAATGTCGTTATTGGAGTAATATTATTGATAAATTTAAGAAAACTAAAGAGTATCGAATTCACGAGAAACATCGTCAAATCTTACAAAATTACAAAGATGCTAAGGAAAAGTTCATAGAAGAATACGATTGCTACCCAGATGAATATGATGTTTGCTATGATGTTTATGGTAATCTAACAAATTCAGAATATCTTTCAAGAATTCAGAGTAGACATTCTGAATCAGACTTTAGCTCAGGTCATAGCTCAGGTCGTAGCACAGAAAAAATTGTTTACAGAGATGCTAATTATTCCAAAACAGAATTGCAATACTTGAAGAAATTCTACAAAACCTTGGCAACCAAGTACCATCCAGATACTAATAATAATAAAACTACAGGAGAAATGCAGTTTATAAACAAACTAAAAGAGCAGTGGGGGATTTAAAATATTAGTAATGTAAAAATAAAATATGTTATGATAAAAAGAACTGGACTGACATTAATTGTGTTAGCCCAGTTCTTTCTCTTTACACAAGTTTTTGTTCTTTATTTTAATCTCTCTTCGATCTTAGCTTTAGCTAAGATCAATTCTTCTTTAGAAGACATTGCAATCAAAGAATCAAAAAGTTCTTCAGCACTGTTATTAAAAGAGTCTAAAATTTCTGTTAATATAAATTCAGTTTTTGGCAATACTGGTTGAAATTTTCTGGCATAGTTCTTTGTAGTTTTTTCAAACCCAACAACTTCTATATAGTCCTTGTTTAGCAAAGAATTGATTAACAAATGGACAGATGATGTTTTCCAGGTTTTACTAGTGGAAACTTTAGCTAAGTTAGTGGCAGTTATGGATTCTCCATACTCCCACATAGTTTCTAATATTTCACGTTCACTATTTGTTAATTTCGCTTTTCCTCTTGGCATTGTATTTTCTCCTTCATTTATTTTATTATCCTACTCCAGTTTAACATAGCAATTCAAAATGTCAACTAATTTACAGGTCTATTCAAAACTAAGTATGAATGATATACATTTATAAAATTTTAAAATAAATTGAAGAGAAAGGAGTTTTGTTGTGACAAGAAATTAAGTCAGCATGCCACGTGATATTGCTAATCTGACAAGTGCTTTGCGCTAAAACAGATTTAATAAAAATCATGTGTAAACAAAGTAACAAGGCTTTAGCCTAGTGAAATTTAGTGAGGAGAGACCGAGGAGAGAAATTATGGAAAATTGTGATTATAGTGGAGAGAAGCGTGTTATTGAATATTTATCAAATATTACATCAGATACTACACATGCTACTACACCAGATACTACATCAGCTACAAATAGGGATGAGAGCAGCAAGGAGGGTAACAAGGATAACACTATGGAAAATGAGAATGAAAGTTCAAATGAGAATAAAAGTTCAAACGAACCAACTTTAAGCGATGAGGGTTCTAAAATAGCTGCAGCATATCTCATATTTAGTTTTATGGGAATTGGTTTGGCGATTTTATTTGCTTGTTTTTATTATCATGATTTTGACTTCAAGTTAGTTTCTTTAGCAGTATTAACATTTGGTTTAGCACTGGTTGTAATTTGCATGGAGCTTGGATCTACAAATAAAATTAATAACTGTGAAACTACTTCAAATGGTACTAACCATATAGATGATGTTGCTCAAGCTAAAATCAGTAAAAATGGCAATACTGTGATTCAATATCCTGAATTACAAAATATTTTAGACCAGATAGAAAAGAAGTTAAATAGTGGTTACGAATTTAGAAGTATCACGGTAGAAAGATACAAAAGAACCTATTTAGCCGAGATAACTAAAAATTGTACAATCATCGGGTTGCCAGATGAAACAATCGTTGGTTACAAAGAGTTATTAGAATTGCTGTTAAGAGATATGTATAATGCGGAATTAGAAAATGCTATCACAGAATCTAATACCTCATTAACCACGTTACAAACTTTAAGTAAAGTGGATGGACTAAAGAGAGATTTGATTCAAGATTTTTATGAAAGAATTAATACAAATGAAAGAGGTAATGTAGACGAGAGAGGTCACGCAAATGAGAAGTATCACAAAAATAGTTAGTAAAATGGCAGCATTAGCTATTGTTTTTATTTTAGTTGCTTTGGCTTGCTACTTTAGCAAATCAATGTTTCTGACAGTACTTGTTGGTAGTATTGTGTCACCAATCTTGACTGTACGTTTTTATTTTTTATTATTTGATTTAGAAAGAACGTTAAAAAGGAGGAAAAGTGATGTTGACAGCGATGATTGAAGATACAAGAAAGGAAGTAGTCTGTGGGATTCTAGATTGCTTTGAAGAACTTTTAGACAGGCTTGAAATAACAATACCTTGCGCTGATGCTGAGGAGGAAGAAGAACGAAAGATGGATGACAATAGTGCAAGGCTCTATGGGATGGAGTACTGGTCATTGTACGAACAGGTAGAAGACCTGCTAACAACATAGTTTTAGCACAGTACCACAAAATTTAGAATACTTTAGCCCAGACCTCTTTCAACGGAGTTCTGGGCTTTATTTAAATCTTAGATATGATAATATTATAGACAATGGAAGGAGATATTATTCATGAGCAAACAAGAAAGAGCAGCTTTAGCAAAGAAACATGTTGAAGAATTAGAAAAATCTGCAGCATGGGATATCCACATGAGTCAGGTGTATACTTTGTTTTATGGTGGACCAAATGGAAATCCAGTAAATACTTTAAAAAAGTGTAATACTGAAATGAAAATTAAATTGGAAGGTTGTGACACTGTAACAGCGCTTTTAAATGTGTCTAAAGAGAATCCCGGTAAGGTTGCGATACTTAACTTTGCTTCCTACAAAAATCCAGGAGGTGGTTATTTAAAAGGTTCATTCGCACAGGAAGAAGCGTTGTGCTCAGAGTCTACGCTCTATCCAGTTTTAGCAAAGTTCGAACACACCTATTACGATTGGAACAGAGAGCACTTAAACCATGCACTCTACACCAACAGGGCACTCTATAGTCCTGAAATTATTTTTAAAAGAGATAACGAGGAAGTAGTGACTAATGTTATCACTTGCGCTGCACCTAATTATTACGGTGCTGGTCGTCAGGGTATTAGCTACGAAGAGAACATTAAAGCACTCACTTCTAGAGTTAAATTTATGTATGACGTTGCAGAGGATAATTCCATTGACACATTAATTCTTGGTGCATGGGGTTGCGGTGTGTTCCGTCAGGACGCTTACATAGTAGCAGAACTTTTAATTAATGAGGCAATTGGACGAAGCTTTAACCAAGTAATTTTTGCAGTGCCTAATAATAACCGCAATAATAATTACTATTACTTTAGCCAAGTATTAGCAGCGTACAATAGCAATCTTTAATAAGAAGTAATGACATACAATAGTAATCTTTAATAAGAAGTAACAGCATACAATAGCAATCTACGATAGCAGAGAGCTTGGTCACTTTAGCCAAGCTCTTTATTTTTTAGCAAAGGAGTACAGATTATGAAAATAGATTTAGTAAAGATTAATCTCGGAGATTCCTATAAATACAAGTTTAAGAGGTATGAGCCTTGTTGCGATGATATTTTAGATAATCCTTGTATCTCTTTTACAAATTATAATTTAATGGAGGAAACACCAGATAATGAGCCAAGATATTGTTTAGCAAGCTTGGATTCTTCCGATGATGTAGCTTGGGAAGACAATTACCCAATTAAGTTCTGTCCTCATTGTGGTGAACCTATTGAAATCAAAACGGTTAAAGTTATTGACTGTAGTGAAAAGTTCTCTGCTTTAGCCAAGAAAAGAGAAGAGTTGTTAAAAAGAATACGAGCATTTAGAAATTCTAGTAAATCTGATAATACTTCAAATGATAATAAACATCCAGAGAAATCTCTAGAAGAATTACATGATGAATTATTAAGAGTTAGTAAGAAAATAAATTATATTCAAACTCTTTCTCTTTATGAAGAAGAGAGACTTGAGTATAATTTTAAACTCGATTAGTGAAAGCAAAAGATTAAGTGAGAGAATTAAGTGAAAAGGAGAATAAAAAATGAAGAACATGAAAAATAAAGAATATGAATTTAAAGAATACTTAGAGGAAACTAAAAACATTGAAGCAAACGCAGATGAACAGGTTTTAAAATTTATTTTTGATTTTGTTAATTTACAAGGAACACCAGAATCTGCTGAAGCAATTTACAAGCAGTTTGAGTCAGGATATTGTTATTACTTTGCTGTTATGCTGCAAGCAGCATTTAACCGAGGAACTGTATGTTGGCATCGTAACTATAGTCACATTGTTTGGAAAGACTACAATGAAGTTGTTTATGATGTTGGTGGAGTACTCTATGATTATAATAAGGGAGATTTATTACCAGTAGAAGAGTCTTTAGGTGAGCTCCTAACTGATTTTAAGCACAACGGCGAAGAAGTAAAAATTGAAAATACAGAATTTGTTGATTGGGCTAAGCATTATGGCATGACACCTGTATACGCTATAACTGATATTTATAAAAGATTTGCATCAAAACATAAGATTGGTTACAATGCAACGATAGTTAACATTGTATTAGATTATTGGGGTTCTCATAAAAATGAGTTAGGTCTTTTTTATGCCGGAAAGAAACATAATAGTTCTGAGTATGAAGAAATGATTTCTATGGATGTATTTTAGATAAGATAAAAATAGAGAGATTGGTCGCTTTAGCCAAGCTCTTTTATTTTAGCAAAGGAGTACACATTATGAAAGTTGAATTAGTAAAAATTAAATTTGGAAAAGAGTTTAGCTACAAATATAAACCTTATAAAACGTGCTGTGAAAGTTTTAAAAATAATCCTTGCATTGTATTCACATGCGACGATATTGTCGATGGTAGTCCAAATGATGAACCACGATTTTGTGTGCAGGATATTGAAGTGGATGATACTGATTTTACGTTTTATGACAATTATCCAATTAGTTTTTGTCCACATTGTGGTAAACCAATTGAAATAGAAGTAACAGAAACAATTGATTTTTCTGAATGCTTTAATACTTTAGCAAAGAAAGAACGTGACACATTAGAGAGACTTAGAAATACTGATAGTATCAAAGAGTACGATAAGTTATTAGTTCAAAAGAAAGATTTAGATGAAAAAATTAATGCAATTTCTGAACTTTGTGAATACCATGAGGAGGACTTTAAATAATGATTAAAGAAAGAAAAAAGCAGTACAGTGCTAACGGTACATGCGTTAAAAGTCGTGTGAGGTTTAATAGTAACAATCCTTGCGGATGTGGATGTAATCTTTACCATCTTGAGTATGATGGGAGTGAAGTGTTTACTGTCTGCAACTCTTGTGGGAAAGACATTGCAATAATTGAAAAGAATCAGGCAAAAGAACTTTTAAAGCAAGGGTCTTGGAGGTGATAAGCTAATGAAAACAAACAAAGAACTTAAAGAGGAAATCTTAGATATTTTAAATACAATAGAGGTTAGCTACGATTGTGGGATGGTGCTTTACAGCATTTCTAAGGAAGAGTTTAGCCAAGTCTTCAAGAGTAAAATAGAGATTCTTTTGGAATCAAGCAAACCTGCAACAAACAAATTAATTACAATTTTAGAATTGATAAAACCACTGAAAAAAGATCTGTGTATAATCGAAGAGTACAATAAAAAACTTACAGATGGTGAATATACACCGAATACAGAAATTGTAGTATTAACAAAATTAGTAAGTAGTTTTGGCTTTAGCCAAGAAACTCTTTCAGAGTACAGAAAAGTGACAAAGCCTTGTTGGAAAACTTCCTATTGGCTATTAATAGCAGGAACTTTAGTTGTCTTTACAGTGATTGCAGCATTTATTAATTTATCAATCTTAAAATTAGTATCTGCTTCTGTAGTAATAGTATTTATGGAAATGATAAGTATTGTTACAATTCGTTCAATCTTTAGATCAAATGTTGTATATGATATTTTAACAAATCTCTAATTAACAAAACAGATAATAAATTAAGTAGATAAACGAAAAAGAAAGGAGTGGTATATTGCGTTTATGGACAATACAACCACTGGAAGTTTTAGAGATAATCAAACAAGAAGGGGAGTTCGTTTGCAATCCAAATTATTCAGATTCGGATTTTAAACGTGCATACCACTGGTTAGTAAAACAGATGGATAATCGTGGGATTGAACATCCTTACGGTTTAGAACTGCCCATTTGGGCATGGTATAAAACAGATTGGGAGAACAAGAAGCCAGACCTAGAACAGGAAGATTTCAGCGACAGTAGAAAGAATTTAGTCTGTATTGAATTAGAGATTAACGATAAAGACGTTTTACTGACTGACTTCTATGCTTGGCATTACGTGCTTAATGATTCTTTCCTTGACAGCTCACATGACGAGAAGGAGTGGGATTTACAGCACGAATGGTATGATGCTTTAGCTCCGGAAAAACGACAGATAGTGAAAGAGGAGAGTTGGAATGATATTTTCAACATAACACCAACACAGAACGAATGGATAGCAAGAGGACGAGAAGTACAGGCAGTCTTCTGGAAAATAACAAAAGAGATGATAAAGGGATACGAGAGTGTACATCCAGGTGTTAAATCAGCAAAAGCATGACAGCTTTAGCCCAGCATGACACTCTAGCCCAGTAATTAACAATTGGACATTAATCTACTTGTTTTAGTAATTTCTTTTTGCTACAATGTAAATTAAAGAGAAGAATATTTTAATAGACCAAGCTCAAAATAAAACAGAAAATAATTGGTAGTAATAAACTCTATTATTAAATGGCTTTAGCAAAAGTCATAACCCAATTAACCGAAAGGAGATAATATATGTGCACAATTAGTCCAAAATTATACAACAAAATTACAGAAATGGTTCAGGAAAACCATCCAACTATTTCATTAACAGGTTTTAAAAACGTTGGCAAAGCAACTGCAGTGGAGGCTTTAGCTAAGTCTAATGAGGTAGCAAAACTTCTCGGGTTACGAGAAAATGCAGCAGCTAATAAAGCTAAAATAATTGTTACAGATTGTGATGAAATTTCTGCATTTGATTTATTTGTTCATGCTAAACTTTGTTATAAAAGTTTAGCTGATTTTAGGAACGATTACACATTAATTTACATTCTTTACGACATGTATGAAGTTTATTTGAAGAATGGTGATTATAGTGAAACTATGAAGAATTCTCTCAAAAAGTACATTGCATCAAATGATAAAACTTCCTTTTATTATTTAACAAAGTTTGCAAACGAAAGTACTATTATGAAGTTGTGTCAGATTCTGAATAAAATTTCTATGCCATTATTTGATTCTTGGTTTAAACAACTTTACAGTTGCGTTAGAAATAAATATGAGCTTCTTTCTGAAATAAAAGAGAATGATTCTCCATTTAAAGGAATTTATGTGGAGTTTTATGAAGCAATGATAGAACGATACAATGAGTGTATTAGTGAGGTATTAGCGTTTGTTAAAGAGAGAGGTGGATACAGTAAACTTATTAAGGATGCTAATGAAGTAGTGATTACAGTTGCTTTGACTACCAAAGATTGCAGTCATAGATACACCAAGCTTTTACTTCAGGGCAAGGATATGTCTCTATTAACGCCTGTTTCAGATCTTACACTTATTTTTAGAAGTATAAGTTTTCTTAATTCTGAAAGTGCGGGTTCTCTTTTTTCTGGTTATGGCGTTAGCCAAGAAAACTCTTATCGCTGTGTTAATTTTATTAATACAGAAGATTTTCCAGAATTTACAAAAGAGTCATATGATTATGAAGACTATATAAATTATATATTAAAACCTTTCATTGATGAGAGCTTTAGAACAGGTAAAGTTTTATTTGTTATTGATTCAACATGTGCAGATGAGCAGTTGGCTAAATTGTCTGAGATTATTTCTTATGTTACTAATCCAATCAATTTGTGTATTTTATTTACAAACGTTGATAACTTAATGTTATCCTTTGCTGATAAATATTGTTCCGAATACAAATTTTCAGAGAAGTTCAAAGTTCATTGGAAAAATTGTTATAATGACGCATATGATTTTCTTAATTCCTTATTAAATGATTTCAAAGATAATTTACCAGATAACAATACAGTACTCTTTGTTGAAGCAAATCTGGCTGCATTAGACTTAATGATTAATGAGGAGTTAAAAAGTGTAGTGGATAATAATGGTATTAGTTACCCATCAGCATTACTAAAGTCGGTAAATATGTTATTAAACAAAAACAATGACAGTAAAAAACCTATTTCTATTGGCAACATGAATTACTTCTAAGTACAAGTAGAATAAATTTTAGATAGCACAACCAAGAGCATTTTAGCCAAGGTTGTGCTATTTTTAACGGAGGAATAACAAATGAAAATCAGATCAGATTTTGTAACAAACAGTTCAAGCAGTAGTTTCATCTTCAAAGACTTGGGAGATTTCAATGTTAGTTTTTATGAGAGAGCATTAAATCTCTCACCAATCTTACCAATTCGAGAGCAGCCTTTAGATGCAATCAAAGAAGTTTATGGGTGGTATAGTGAAGATATTTTAGAAATGATTTATGGTGAATTACCAGTAATTAAGTATTATTTATTTGAAGATGACGATGAACCAACAACAGAGCCAGATGTTCCAAGTATTCTTAAGATTACAAAAGATTGTAGCAAAGAGCAGTGGGAAAGAATCGCAGCGTTCTTTGTTTTATACGCAATGTTTAGGATACATAAAGATGAGGTACTTGACAGCGAAGATATTAAGAACTCTATTGACACTTTATCAGTGTCTGAAGTAGATGAAGATACCTATTGGAATGATGAGTTCGCAATGGCTTTAGCCAAGAACTACTCAGAAAAGTTATTGGAGTACGCTTTACCTTTTACAGGTATAAAAGCCGGTATTGTTTTAGAGAAGTGTCTGGATGCGGACTATATGTTCTACACACCAGAAGGCTCTGGTATATACACTAACTGCGAAGATGTGGCAGAATTAATTCCTGCTTGCATTTTAGGTTGCGATCACATGGGCTAAATAGCTTTAGCCAAGTGCGACGCATTATCTAAGTCACTTATAATATGTTAAATCAAGAGTCTCAATTTAGAGGCTCTTTTTTATTTTATTTAAAAGAAAGGAAATTAGACAATGAAGATCTTAACACCTGAAATTAAACAAGCTTTAGACTTTATTACACCAGAAGAAACTATACTTTTGACAGGTAAAAAAGATAGTGGAAAAGCTACTGTAATCGAAGCTTTAGCCAAGTCACCTGATGTGCAAAAGCTTTTACAACTTAGGGAAAATACTAATGCACAAGGAGCATTGATTACAGCTACTAATTGCAATGCAATACCAGAGGATGTTTTACTTGTATCAATAGGTTTTAAATTTAAAACGATTGATACATTTCGTTACTCAGATACTTTAGAATATATTTTATGCAGTACAATCAACACATGTGAAAATGCTGGAGGGTACGATTCTTTCAGACAAATTTTAGAAAAGGAGCTTAAAAGTAAGTTATGCTTACTTTCCTCAGAAGTATTCAAAGAAATCAGTGATGTGGATTTTTCTAATCTTTTAACTCTCTTATGTGAATTTCCATTATCAAAATTGGTATCATATTATAAAAGTTTACTTAATGAATATGATTTTACTTTAGAGCAGTTAGCTATAAGATTCAGCTATTTTATTAGACATTGTGATGAATTAAAAGATTTAAAAAATGATTTTTATGCTTTAGTGTCTAAACTAGTGAATCAATATATTTATACTTTGATTGACACTCTTGAAGATGAATGTATTTCATTTGAGCAAACAAAGAATGATTATTACAAATTAACAATCGCTTTTGGTATTGAAGATTATGATTTACCATTACTAAAAATGCTACTATGTGATTATTTCAGCAAAGATTTTAGCGACTGGTTTACTTTATTTGAGAAGTTAGAGTTAACATTTAGAATGAATGAAGAAGTACTTTTTAGATCTGTAGAAAATGTACCTTTAAGCAATAAATTTAGAATCAAAGATAGTGATGTTCACAGTGTGAAATTATTTTGTACAGAAGATTTGGCAGAGGATATTGATTACAGGGATAATGCCTTTACACCTCTGATAAAGTATATGAATATGTACAATTGCAGTCAGGTTATTATGACAATTGACACGACTGAAGCTTACCACTCTTTAGCCAAGTTAGTAGATTTAGTTAATTCATTGCCTAAGAATTGTAAGCTTCATATTTTATTTACACATTTTGAAAACTTCATCCTTAACACATCATTACAGCTTTCAACAAGTGGCAAGTTTAATCAAGAGTGTCCTTTTGATTGGGAAAATGGTAAACAACAGGCAGAGAAATTGTTTAGAAATTTTGCAGAGGATTTGAAGTTTACTGTTGAACCGAGTAAACAGCAGTGTATTTCTTGGTTTAGCCTAGTAGCATTGTATACAAATCTTACCAAAGATCTGTGTAATAATGATAATCATAGTGGGTGTGTGGATTATCCTTCTGCACTTGGATATACATTAGATGCAGTGAATCATTTCTCAGAAAAATTTGAAAGAGAGGTAAGTTCTAAAAAAACAATGAACTTATTTTAGTACATTAATAAAGTGCCGTAGCTTTAGCCCAGTTAACCTCAAACTGGACTTTTGTTGACACCTTAGCCAAGAAGAAAGGAGTTCTATGGCAAAGTTATATTTTAGATACGGAGCAATGGGAAGCTCTAAGTCTGCTAACATCCTCATGGTTCATCATAACTACAAAGAGCGAGGACAGTATGCTGTCCTGCTAAAACCAATGGTAGACAATAGAGATGGTGAACATAAGATAGCCTCTCGGATAGGTTTGTCTGCTCCGGCAGACTATGTAGAAGATTTTCTAAAAGAAGTCTCAAAGACATGGAGAATCAAAGAAAGTGATAGTAAAGAGTACATCTACCATGGAAAGAGAGTGAACGCAATTCTTGTCGATGAAGCACAGTTTCTTTCAGAGAAAGATGTAGATGTATTGTCTGACATTGTAGATTTCTGTAACATCCCAGTCCTTTGCTACGGTTTAAAAACAGACTTCCAAAGTCACCTATTCACTGGTTCAAAAAGACTAATGGAGATTGCAGACGTTATCGAAGAAGTACCAACAGTTTGTTGGTGTGGAAAACGTGCACAGTGCAATGTTAGACATTCAGACGGGAAGATTGTACGAGAAGGTGAGCAGATTATGCTAGGTGCTAATGAAAGCTACGTAGCACTTTGCAGAAAACATTACAAAGAAGGAAAGCTATGGGATAAGCTTTGATGTACTAGCTCTAAGTGGTTTTAGCCCAGTGAGAAAGGCGAAGCCAGCTTTAGCCTAGCCCCATTACTTAATATACATAAGTACTTTAGTCCAGTCATTCTAGACTGGGCTATTTTATTGGAAAGAGAGAATTACAATGATTCAATCAATAAAAATACTTAATGCTTGGAATCAGATAAAAGAGTATCGTTTCCTTGCTGATTATTTTCGGATGGTAGGAATTTATATCTGTGGACACACACCACAGACAGATCGCTTATCCTATGATTTTGGTGTAGTAATTATTTTAAAAAATGGCATGGATAAGAATGGCGTAGAAATGTTAGAAGAGCGTTATCCAAAAGCAATAAAGCAAGACCTTAATGTGGATAAAACAGAACTAAATGCAGATTATCTAAAAGAAATAATACAAGTTATTAGCAAAAGTAGATATTTTTCAGATATTGAAGTGGAGTCTATGAAAGAGATAGCAGAAATTTATTATAAATGCAATCTATCTTACCATCGGAATGCGTTTGATTATTTTTATGATAATCAAAAGGTAGTACAGTATGCACAGGATGCTTTTGTAGATGCGTGCATAGACTTAAATCATATGTCAATAGATAAAAAAGAAACTGTTTATTGTCTGTATGCAGCTGCATACTTACGGAAGTATATTAATAAAACTTGCAGTTATTTAACCAAGTCTTTTTTGTTTTTTACTGAAGATATATTAGAAATCTTAGACAAAGCTTTAAAATTTCAGCCTTTCTTTAGCAACGCATACTTTTTGAAAGGAATGATAGCAGAATTAGATAGAGATATGAGAAAGGATGCAGGCGCATACTACAAGATTGCACTTGAGCTATTATATCAAAAATCTTATGCTAGTTATCCATATTATGTAATAGGGAAATATTACGAAAAATCAAAGAAGGTGGATAAAGCTATAGAACTCTATACCTGGTCTTTGAGATTAAATAACTTTGAATACAGAGTTATTTATGAACTGGCTGTACACGAAAGAAAAAATAAGAATTATAATGGTGCTTTAGAACGTCTTAAAATGATTCATAACATTTTAAATAAAAAAGAAGCTGCAAATTATTTACAACCAAAAGAGTATGTATATTTATTTAACATGTATCTTGAATTGTGCATTGTATATGGTGATTATCTTTTTAAGACACAGGAATATAAAGAAAGCGTACAAAGAAAAGAGGAACTGTGTAGGATGGTCAAAGATGCAACAATAGAAAATCAATCATACGATGAGATTTTTGGAAAATCTGCACAAATATTTCGGAAAGAAACATTTAATTACTTTACTGTACTGATGATAAAAAAATGAATAAGAAGTTCAGAACCTTTAGCCAAGCTAATCTTAATTGTGTCACTTTATTACAAACCTTGCTTAACGTTTTCATTAATTATAATCTCTTAAAATAAACAAAGGAGAATTTACAATGAAAACAATTAAAGAAATTTTAACAGAGAGCAATGGTGTTTTAAAGCTTGCTGTACACAATGGCATTTTTCATGCAGATGATGTTTTGTGCGTAGCCATGATTAAGAATAAGTTAAAAGAACTTGGACTTAGCAGAGAGGTTGAAATAATTCGTTCCAGAAACCCAGAAACTTTAGCCCAAGCTGACATTATCATGGATGTCGGTGGTGGTAAGTATGACCATCATTCCTCGGACAATCCTGCGCAAGAAAATGGAGTACTAATGGCAGCATGTGGTAAAGTTGCTGACGAATTATATGAGGGCGAAGAATTAAAAATGTTACATGACTATGTTCTTGATTCAGTCCAGGCTTCAGATAACGGGCAGAAACGGAGTGATTTAGGAGAAAATCTTTTCTCATGGATTAGACTTTTCAACACAAGTCTTTCAGAGTCTTCAAAGCTTTCCAATGAAAGATTTGCTCAGGCAGTCGAGATGGCAGAAATAGTTTTTGACCGACAGCTTTTCATGATTCGTGAAGAAATAGCGGACAGAAAAAGAATGAAAGAACTTTTATCAAAGTACGCTGAAAATGAAAATCAGTACAGTTCACATATCTTTAATATGGGAAAATTGATGCATTGGCAGGCTCCTGTGTGCGATTTCAATGCAACATATCCTGACAAGAAGATTAAAGTGGTTGTATTCAGAACCCCAACTGGTCAGTGGAATTCCCAGAGTGTGCCTACTTATGTAGGTGCTTTTACCAATCATGCACCGATGCCAGAAAAGTATGTTAAAAAAGAAGTTAAATTTCCGAAAGGTACAATATTTGTCCATGCCAATGGATTTATGGCAGTACATGAAACAGAAGAAGCAGCTATGAACATGGCAAAAGAGGCAGTTGCTTTAGCCAGTGCTTCTACTGAGATTAAAAATACGAATATATTTTAGGATAACAAAGTAATAGAGCTTTAACCCAGTCTAAAATGACTGGGCTATTAATTTATTTTACCAGAAGATTGGTATCAGAAAGCTAAATAGTGGATAGCTTTAGCCCAGTGAGAAAGGCGAAGCCAGCTTTAGCCTAGCCCCATTACTTGATACACATAGTAGTTTAGCCAAGTAAAATCACTGAGCTATTATTTTTGGAAGGAATATATGTATGAAATTATGGTTAATTGTTGGTGTTGATGACTTAGAAGGTTTAACTTTTGCATACTGTACTACAGTAGAAAAAGCAAAAAAGGCATTTAATTTAATTAATGAAAATGGATTTAATGATATTGAAATTATTGAATCAGATATTGATTTAGATTGCATTAAATTTGATGGACAACAGATCAAACTATAGCTTTAAAAGGAGATAATTATGGATAATAGAATTACATACACAAATTGGGGAAAGACCTATGATTTAGATTTAGTTCGTGCAACTTATGTCAACAATGGCAATCTGGCAGTAGTAGCATTAGTGGCAGACACACATGAGAGGTACGGTGATGTTACAGTAAACCTTGATGAATTAGCAAGTCCATTAGCTTGTATTGATACAAACAACATGCCAGGTATTTTTGAGATCTTGCTTTCATCCGGTTTAGCCCAGGACACTTGTTACACAATGGAGAGTGGTTACTGCAAGTATCCTATCGCTAGCTTCGATTTAGCCAAGCTGCCAGACTACGAAGAGTATCTTAACAAAGCAGGATGTAAAGAATAGAATTCACACAACATAATAGTTAGGAGGTGCTGTGTTGAAATGAAAGATACAACATTAGCAATGGCTAAAAGATTAATAATGGACAGTATTTGGAAAAGTGCTAATCTGGAAGGATTAGGAACTACTTATCCAAAAACAGAAGCTATTATCAGAAGTGTGTAAAGCACGTAGCTGAAGAGTACGCTAATCTGAAGTAGCTTTAGCCAAGTGCTACTGCTTTAGCTCAGTGTTATTCCTTTAGCTCAGTACTACCAATTTAGCTCAGTACTATTCACTTAACTCAGTGTTATCCAGATGATTTAGTATAATAGATTGAAACAAGAGTTTTATTGAGAAGAATGGATATAAATGCTTAATGCAACTAATTGGAAAGAATTAAAGAAACAATTGAAACAGATACAAGGTAAGGCTGTATTTAAGTTGGAACGTGTTAATAGTATGAATGAAGAGACCATGCTGATAGATTTGTTAAAGTATGGAGAATGTAAAATAGGTAATGAAACGGAAAATTCAAAAGAAGAGGTGTATTTGGTATGATGTATGAAGTATATCATTATATTTATGGGGATATATGTCCCGATTCGTATTATGGAAAAGAAGCAAAGAGAGTAACTATTGGAATTTTTTGTGACACAGAAAGACGAATTAAGTCATTTGTAGATAAATTAAATGAGGAGAATCATTCTTATTACGCAAGAGAAATGCCAGAAGATGAATATGATTGCGATTTTGTAGATGAAGATTATTATTCATACTGTGAAATCAAGCCAACTTCTGTTAATCAGTATTTACATTTTAGAAAGAAAATTGATTGTGATAAAAATAAAAAATTTAACAATGAATTATTAAAGAATTTATTTGTAGAATCTGGATTTTCAAAAGAAGAAATAGAATATCTGGGATTATAACAAAGATATAATGAAAAGCACATTTCAGAATAAGAAAGGTTAGGTAAAACATGGCGAAGAAAAATAAACCACGTTGGAAAATTTAGATATGTGGGAAAGGTTGGCTAGAAGATGCAAACAAAACGGTGCATCAGAAGAAACCGTTGAACACATTAGAGAGCATGGAAAACAGAGAAGGAAAGAAAGGAATTATAATATATCATGAGTAGAAAAGTTGCAAAAAAGCAAAAGTAGATGCTGTAGCCAATTTTACAGTAATTGAAGTGGGTAGGCTAGAATTAAACGAAGCAATAAAAGTATTAAGAATAATTATTGTTTTACAGAACGTGTTGAAAGAAGATTAAGATTGAAACAGAAATTCAAAAAGGAGATTTTTAATATGAGTTGGGATTTTGATTTATGTGATCCAGTTACAAAAGAATGTTTGTCAACAGAAGAAAAACACATGATAGAAGGATGTACTCGTTGTGTTGGTGGTACAACTGCAATGACTCTGGGCATTACTTATAATTATTCTAATATCATCGAAAAAAAGATGAAAGAAATAGGAATTGAGAGTAAGTATGGTTATGCATATTATCTTAATGGTAAAACTGGTGCAGAAACTATTGAACCATTGAAGAAAATCATAGCATCTTTAAAGGATGATGTAGATGAGGATTATTGGAAGGCAACGGAAGGGAATGTTAAAAGAGCGTTATGCGGATTATTAGCGTTTGCACAATTAAGACCTGATGGCATATGGAATGTATGTTGAAAAATACAATGAAAACCGCATTTCAAGCAAATCATTTCTGCTATAGAAAATGGTTTGCTTATTTGATATAATACATATATAGAATTGAGAGGAGAATTATTATGAGAGTAGATTGGATTATTTTAATAAGTTTAATAATATAAGTAAAAGTATTTATCAGATATTGGACAAGGTGAAACAAAAGCTACACAGATTGTAACGGCAGTTAGTAGATTGGTATACAAGTGGTATAATGATGGCGATGTATATGATAATACTCATTATCTTTCTGGTTTTGCCAACGATTTATCTACTTATGCAAACTGGTTAGTAAAATATATAGATAGGGCAGAAGTTTTAAATGAAATTTCAGAATGTAAGACAGTGAGTGATTATGATGAAATTTTAAAAGAATTAGCTGATAGTTTATTGGAAGAAAATTATTTATTGGAACAGAATAAATTAGAAAAGTAGATGATATCTATACTTGTGATGGAACTTTTCAATGTGAATTTAATAAGTATGACGATGAATGGTAGAATCTGATTTTAAGTAAGCTTAAGTTTTTAATAGATACATTTTGGAATAATATCAAAGATATGAAACAATTAATTCTACTCTTGATATAGCAAATGTATTTATTGTAGAAAAAATAACGAATGTACTAGGGGTAAATGTAGAAGATTTAGTTTGTTGTGGAACAGTTATGTTGAAAGAATAGTTTTATGAGGTGATATTATGAAATATAATTGGAAATATTTTATTGTATTAAATGAAACCAAATATGGATTGAGTAATATTGTGGAAAATAAAGATTATTTTGGTGAAGGATTGCCATTGTGTCAAGATTTTTCAGTGGCGATTAATTTTCCATCGCCTAATAAATTGATTGAGTGGGTCAAAGAAAATACAGATCTCAATATGGAAAATGGAGATTATCATATTGAAGGACATTATCTACCAGATGAAGTTTAGTTTTATGAGGTGATATTATGGAATTTGCAAAATATTATAATGTAACAAAACTTGTTGATGATATGCAGAAAAAAGAAGAAATTGATACGTACCCAATGGAAGAAGATACTAAATTTGCTGGTGTATATGTTTGTATGGATACAAATGATTTTTGGATTTCAAGAATTAGTAAAGACGTAAATGAAGATTATGATTATGAAGAAGGAACTTATCTTGTAGAAAGAAACAAATTTGATATTTATACTGTTGCGGATAAGTTATTTGAACTGTATAGTAAAAAATTACCAACGACTTTAAATAAAAATATCTGTCATAGATATTTCGATCAGTTTAGAACAAAAGATATTTGTAGATCGGTCATTATGTTAGATGATTGGGACGGATTAAGCAACTGGGATAATTGTGAAGCAAAATCATTGGAAAATGCGATTGACCTTATTGATGGTGGCTTTGGAATTTTACCATTAGTAGGTTGAAATAGAAAGGAAAAATAAATTATGAGATATTTTGAATGTGTTGCGGATAAAAAAGTATATACAGAAGATCAGTTAAAGACATTATTTGTTTTTAAAACTGCACATGGATATGATAAATCATTTGAAGATTGGGTCAATGAAGAATTAAGAAAAGGGTATTTAAGAATGCTTAGTCAATGTTATTGATGTTTCAGTCATGAAATGACGGTTTCAAGAGAAGGTTGGTGATTTAAATGTATAAAAATATGTCAGAGCTACTTGAAGAAATTTAACCCAGTACCACCACTTTAGCCCAGTAATTCCAACTGGGCTATTTTATTACCCAAATTTAAGAAAAGAGATTGCATACGAGGTAAAACATAATAAACTAAGATTAGTTACAGAATACGAGTTTAATCGTATACTATAATTAAACTTTAATCATGACTACAATTCTAGATTACAAATTCTAGACTACAATCGTAGACTATAGATACAATTCACATTAAAAGGAGAGATGAGCATGAAAATTAAGAAATTAATAAAGACGGCAGCGTTAACAATAGCAGCCTTGACAATGGTAATTAGCTTTAGCCCAGCAACCAATTCCAATCCAGTTGCATCCAGCTTTAGTCCAGTTATCTCTGCACAGGCCAAAACAGCCCCACACCTTAACTACACTAAACTTTTTCTCCAATGCGGACAGAAAAAGAGATTAAAAGTCAAAGGCTACAGAGGTAAGGTCAGATTTAGCTCAGGTAGTAAGTTCGTACAAGTTAATACCACAACAGGATCTGTTGTTGCTTCCTCTGTTGGAAAAACTGTAGTAAAGGCTAAAGCCGGAAAGAAAATATACAAGTGCGCTGTTACAGTTGTTCCTAAAAGAACAACAAAATACAAAGACGTTAAAATTACCTACAAATTGAAGAAGAGCAAAGGCAGAAGAAGAGCAAAAACAGTGGAAGTGGGTAAATACAATATTGTTGTAATTACAGTCAAAAACACTTCTAAAGAAACACCAGTCACTTTTAGTAATCTCTTAGAAGTATTCAATGGTAAGACTTACTTTGAATTTAAAAGTCCAACAACTACAGAGATTGCACCAAGCACAACAAAAACAATTCAGTACATTTTAGACAAGGGCTATGCTACTGCAAAAGGTCGTAGTTCTTTCATTGCTTTGTATCACAGAAAACCTAGATTAGTTAAACTCTTGCATGACTTTAGCACAGGGCATTATTCCTACTGGGAACAGCTAGACTTTAGCTCAGGAAGCGATGTATTGAGATGATTTAGCCAAGTCTTACCAAAACACCTGTGAGCAGCCCAACCAAGCCAACATTAATAAATTAAAATTTAAAGAAAGGAGATTACATTTACTATAAAACTTTAAATAGAGACCTCTTAGTGGTAGTATTAAAGCATACTATTTCTAGGAGGTCTTTTTATTTTATGCTGTATACAGTAAATGTTAAATTATTAAGAATGATACAAAATTCAAGATGGATACCATCAGATGTTAACGCTTTAGAAAAGTTGTTAAACACTAAAATAGTCGGTATAAATGTAGATACTATTTTACCAACAATATTTTCCTGGTTTAACGAGATCAACTCTAAAATCAATCCTAAAATCAATCCTAAAAGCAATGTCCAAATGAGAAACAACACTGACTTTTTGATGGGAAGCAACACTGACCTTTTAATTCCGAATAATAAAGACATTATATTAATTCTTCGATGTTTGCTACAATATTATAAAACTTTGATTGAATGCTCAAACGAAATCATTGATATAAACGAAACTAAGAAAAACCCTAATTTAAAAGGTGTTACTGCTGACAACGAAATCAATAAAATCATTGTAGGTTTACAAAAGTATGAGGATATGTATTTTAATGATAATTTTAATGTAGACACAGAAGAGTTATTCAGAGCTTTAGCCAAGTACTTACATCCGATATGTAACGAAGTCTGGAAAATCAGTTTAAAGAATGAACTATCTCAAAGACAAATAAAAGAACTATACATACAATTTTTAAATTGTGGTATTTCACTTTATGATTTAATTAATTTAATTTCAGATACGATGTTTACATTATACAGTAGTAAGTGGGTTAACAATGTATTAAGTGATAAAAATTTAAATAAGTATACTATGTCACACTCTAAATTCAGAATAAATCAACCACAAAATATCATCATAAGTTTTTGCGATAATATAGTTAAATATGAAAATAGTTCACAAGATATTATTTCTTCCAGCCTGTTTAATACAAAAGATTTGGTTAGTACTGATAAAGAAGATAAAGCCTTCCACGATAGATCGTTTGGGTTTATGTACAACTTTAGCAAAGATACTATTCTAGGAATGAACATGGAAGACACATATTCTTATAATATAACTTTAAATAGCTACTTGGAAATTTTAAGTGCATTATTTCAAGGAATACCATTATGTTCTAATTTTTGTGTACCACAAGAAGATGCACCTGTATACGCTTTAGCAAAGGTGATACAAATGAGTAACTTAGGGTTAAAACCAATTTATGATTTGGATGAATTAAAAAGTAAAACATTTACATATAATGAGATAGTTCTTAGTTCTACAGCAAAACCCTATGGTATTTTTGTATTCAGAGATAAATTGTATGAAGTGCTGCCAGAAGTATTTTCACTAGCTATTTCAATGCAGTTACCTTTATTTATTTGTAATCAGGATGGTAGTTTAGATCATATACCATGCAATAAAATCTCTGAAATAATTAATGACAGATTTGGACCTCTTGAGATTTAAAGCATTAATTACTTTAACCCAGTGAACAATTTATTAGTAAAAATAAGTTATATATTTTCACGTAAAAGAAAATAAGATTTTATTATTAAATTATTAGAAAGGTGTTAAGGTTCTAAACTATTATGAAAGCTTTATATGAAATAGAAAACAAAAAATTACAGTTTTTCTTGGGAACAATCATTAGCATAGCTCTTCCAACAATTTGGGGAATGCTTGTGGTGCAATTTGTTATACATGATGAATATTGTAAGCATACTACATTATTTTACTTTATTTCATTCCTGATTGTATTTATTGTGGCGGCTATATTAATGTCTTTACTTAGAAAAGGAACTGATAATTTGTATGCAAAAAAGAAAAAATTCTTTGATAAGAATGAAAAAGTAATATCTGCGATTTTAGTTTGTATTTATGTGCTGATTATGCTTTTTGCAGTGATGTTTACTGCTAAATACACTAATTCTATTGCTGTCTGTATACTTTTCTATGTCATTGCAGTACCACTTGGGTATTTGTATGGTGTGGGATGTGGATGTATTAATCTTGCATTGGGCATAGAAAAGTATGTTCCTGAAGTCAATAATTAAGTAAAATAATTTCTTATTTTCTTTTACCGCTTTAGCAAAGATAGTACAAAGACAAGTCGTATTCACATAAAATTACTAAATAAAAGCAAATCTGTAAAACTAGTATCAAATAGTTATCAATTATAAAAAATTAGTAATTGAGAAAACAATCAATCACTAGGGTAGCGAGAGTCATGACTCGTTATCTTTTTTCAATCCAATTAGGATTGAGTTTTTCATAATGAATCGCAGTGGCAGAACTACTGCAACCTAGTTAAACTAGGTAATTACTTTCCTCGTAGGGTTAGTGAGTGCAAAAGCTTCTAATCCTTTAGCCCAGCCAGTTTGGGCTACTATTTTATCTTTTCAAAACAGAGGGTTAGAGTGTCATAGCCTAGCTCTCTTTAGCCCAGATTCCAAAGTCTGGGTATACACAATTTAAACATGAAACAGTAGACTAGAGTGTCATAGCCTAGTCTACTTTAGTCTAGAATTCTTCTAGACTTTTCGTGACGTAAGGGTAGTGAGGGTCATAACTCATTACCCTTTAACTCAGTTAATGAGTTAAATAAAGTTTTCATTTTTTCTTCCAGTAGGGAGTGATGTCAAAGTCATTCCCCACTTTAGGCAAGTTGTTCTGCCAGTAATTGCAGACCGGCTTTAATTTTATGTTAATCTTTGACTTGTGGTAAATTGTTGTTTTATTTTAAATTCGTAATTTCTCCTTTCGAAATAAAAGCTACAAGTCAAAGATTAGCACAAAATTATGCTAACCTCTATTCTAAACGGGAATTGTAAGTTTAATCTCTTACAGTTCCCTTTTTATTTTACTGGGCTTTAACCCAGAAAAGAAAGAAAGGAGAATTACTATGTTAATTAAAATGAAAGAATTATCAACGGGAGCATCGTGTAATAGAGATGCAGAAAAATTAGCGAAGGAAATTGAAAAGGCTTTAACCAAGAAAGAGAAAATCATTATTGATTTCGAAGGGATTGAAAGGTATGCTACACTATTTTTTAACTTTAGTTTATTACCTTATGCTAGACAATTTGGTAAACAAAAGTATGATGAAACATTTACTATATTAAATCTTAGTGATTTTGGACAGAAGGTTTATAATCATTTTTACAAAAATTCAATAAAACATCCTATTAAATTTACAACCGAACAGGAAAAGTTAATAGTGAAAATAGTCGATGAAATTAGTGAATTAGATTAAAAACAAGAAAGGAAATCAAAACAATGAAAGTAAAAGATGTTATCAAAAGATTAGAGAAATACAACCCAGAAGCAGTTATTAGACTTGGTGGTTCAAAAGGCGAAGAAGTCTTGTTTACCTGTGCTTTAGCACAGGACGACAAAAACGTTTGGTTAGAGTCCGAATCAATGTGCGACCTTAACGAAGAAATCGCAGCACGCTTCCAACAGGTAAAAAATGGTGAAATCACAGAAAGAGAAAATTATCGTAATCTAATTGAACTTGGAATTTCTGCAGAAGATGTAAAAAGAGTAATGGGAGAAGACGTTTACTGTGAAATGATGATGACATGCGTTGGTGGTGGTCTTGCTAAAGAAATGGGACGAGAAGATCTTTTTGATTGTACACAGAAAATGGATTTATTCTAAAATAAATTCTAAACATCGAAGACATTTTGTGCATTAGCCAAGATGTTCTCAGCAAGTGCTTTAGCACAGATGACTTCAAGAATCGCTTTAGCACAGATGTCTTCAATAAGTGCTTTAGCACAGAGACTGCATAAGCCATTGCGAGCTGGCCAGCACCCGAAGGGCGTACTGCGCGAGCCTGCAACTGAGGCGCGAAGCGCCGAAGGCAGCAGCAATCATTCCCAAACATTAAGCAAAGGAGAATTTAAATTAAACAATGCTATTAGCAAAGAAATTAAAGATAGAGGTGACAGAGGAACAGTGCTGCTATTTTAGCCATATGTGCTACGCAGCCAGTAAACTCTGGAACCTCTGTAATTACGAAAAATACAACTGGAAAGAACTTAGTTTAGAAGGGTTTCCTAATTGGTATTACCAAAAGAAGAAATGGAAAAATAATTTCTAGTACAAGTTATTACCATCACAAAACGCACAAGAGGTTTGTAAAGTTTTGGATAAATCTTGGAAGTCCTATAATTCTTTAACAAAGAAAAAGAGAATTAAAAACCGTAAACCGCCCAGCAACAAGAAAACGCCAATGCCAATTACATACATGCAAAATGGCATGAAGCACAATGGTGACACAGTAAGGTTAAGTCTTCCAATTACACTTAAACAAATGGTTAAAGAGTCAAATGGCATTGATAAGAATTTTATTTATCTGCAGCACAAAGTCTTTAGCCAAGTCATTAACATCAAACAGTTAATGATCTTCCCACCACAAAATGGCAGATGTGATGTCGTGCTGAATTACGGGATTGAAGAACCTAAATTATTTCCAGACAATGGCAAATACTTAGCTATCGATCTTGGTATTCACAATTTAGCTACATGCTATGATTCTGCTAATTCTAAAACATTCATTGTTGGGCGTGAGTATTTAGCAATCTGTCATTACTTCCACAAGGAGATAGCAAAGACACAATCTGCTTTAGCCAAGAAATCTATTTCGCAAGATTACATTCTTAATGACAGGGGCGTATCTTTAGATCAAGGGAACACAGTGACCGTTAGCACTGAATCAAGATTATCTTCAGATCACGTAAGTGTTTTATCCAAGCAATCTCATTACACTTCTAAACGTCTAAAGAATCTCTATAAAAAGAGAAATAATTCTATTCAAGATTATCTTCATAAACTTACCAAATTCATAACAAACTATTGTGTTGAAAATGAAATTAATACTGTAATAATGGGAGACCTTACTGGTATTAAAAATCGCATAACAAATAGAGATAAAAAGTATAACCAAAAACTGCATGAACTTCCATACGAAAAGATTAGTATTTTGTTAAAGTACAAGCTTGCGTGTAAAGGTATTAATTTTGTTTTACAAGATGAGTGTTACACAAGTCAGTGTGCACCAAATACACCTAGTGTTGAAAGGAAGTATGCTAACAAATCAAACAGAGTACAAAGAGGTCTTTATGTTTCCGAAGGAAACATTTACAATGCTGATGCCGTAGGAGCTTACAACATTTTAAGGAAATACTGTGATGAACATGGAATCAAGAAAACTTTCTCAATTAAAGGGCTTACCTCTGTAAAAGTATTTAAGATAAAGAGATAAGTTGTGTAAAGCACTGTCAAGAAATGAAAAGTTGTGATAATCACTGTCAAGAAATGATAAGTTGTGTAAAGCATTGAAAAGAAATGATAAGTTGTGATAATTACTGATAAGAAATGAAAAGTTGTGTAAAGCACTGAAAAGAACAATTGTGCATTCCAACGGTGTCTCAGCTTTAGCCAAGACCCTAAACAGTGGTACAACATGATGCTATTCTCAGCTTTAGCTAAGACCTTAAGGAACAATGCAATCCAATAAAAGTAGCTGTGTAGTTTGAATTAAATTAGTCAAGAAATGGAATATGGAACAATATGATTTAATTCTTACAGCAGTATTGGTAATCTGGAATTACCACTAAACGAAGTTTTAATTAGAAAATCCTAGGTAATAATTAAAGCATTCCAGCCAAGTTGATAAGTTGTTTTCAATTAGACAACTAAAATACAATTTAAAATCATTTTTGAAAACCCAATAATAAAAGAATTGAAAATATAATAAAATACTGAAAAGAAGTTGGGTAGAGAGTTTTCCATCTGTGTGTCTAAATTAAAGTAGAAACTCTCTATTAAGATTTCTTTAGCCAAGTGAACTGAAGGTACGGTGAAAGTGCAGTTTGCCCAATAGCCGGCGAAGTTGGGAAATTAGTAATCGTATTGCTTGGTTTGGTTAGAAAGGTCAGTAAAATAGGCACGTAGTAAAGTGGATGAAAGTACTTTAGCTTCCAGAACAATGGCAGAAGAGAAACACCAACAGAAAACGTGTTTAGAAACGTAAGACCATGGGAAAGTCAAAGTAGTATTACTGAATGTACTTTGATGAAAATGGTAGTAAAGTAAATTCCGCTAAGAAGTCTCAATCAGCAAAGTTAGGTGGCGGAGAAGTACATCGAGCAGGTCGGTGTCCGCTAAGAAGTCCCAATCAGTAAAGTTAGGTGGCGGAGAAGTACATCGAGCAGGTCGGTGTCCGCTAAGGGAAAAGCCTAATAAGATAACAGGTTAAAATAACTGATTAAGAGGGAAATAAAAGTGCAAGAAGAGTAGGTTGAATTCTTCTAATCATCAGCAAACCTTTGAAAGAGTTTAAAAGGGCACGACTTTTAAACTCAAAGTTACCTAGACAATTAAGTTTGAGGTATCTTCTGTAATCGTTAGCAAATTTAAGAAATTTACCAGCAGCCAGACTAAATTTCTTAATGCTTTGTAACTGTGTAATTGCATGCTAACGACAACTCTTAGCGACAAATCATTGCAAGACTTTAGCCAAGAGTTCTTCAAAAGCTACAACCTAGAGTGTCAGTTGTGGTGCACAACAGCTCACACTTTAGGTTCAGAGCTACAGGGTGATTTCACTTTCGAGTCACACCTGTTTTGTTCCCAAAGGGAGTAATGTACCCTTTCAGCATTACTCCAAAGCAACAAAACCTTAGCCCAATCCTTCCCCATCGGAGGATTGGGCTTTTTGCATTTCTGAAGGATTACTCTGCAAAGCAGCACTTTAGGCAGTAGTGTCTTTAGATCTTGAAAGGCTTTGCAAGGCAGTATTCTTTATCTTCAGATCAAGCGACCTTAGGAGTGTTATGGCAAGTATGAAAGTACCGAATTAAGATATTTTAGCCCAGCACCTCCTAAGCTAATTCTCTTTCATCGGAGTTTTAGTTTTTCTTAAAATCAGTTTAGTAAATCACAGTTTAGCCAAGGTGTATCACAGGCTTTAGCCAAGAAAATAAAATAAAGAAATTAAGGCAGTGTTAAATAAATCACTGCCTTTATTTTGCGGTGCCTTAGCAAAGTGAAATCCCGAAGGGTAATCCACTCTTCCCGCATACCTCTGACTTTTTTTCACGCATTACAATACTTTAGAAAGGAGAATTAAAAATGTTAAAATTACCAATAGGTATTTCTAATTTTAAAGAAATTAGAAATGAAAACTTTTACAATGTAGATAAGACTAACTTAATAGAAGATTTATTAAATAGTCACTATAAAGTAACTTTGTTTACACGACCAAGAATATTCGGGAAAACATTAACAATGAATATGTTAGAGAATTTCTTTAATATCACAAAGAGTAGTAAAGAACTTTTTGACGGATTGAAAATAAGTAAAAATAAAGAATTGTGCAGTAATCATATGAATCAATATCCAACAATCTTCATTACATTGAGAGAGATTGAAGGCAGAGACTTCAAAGAAGCTTTCGATATATTTAAAGAAAAAATTATTAATCTGTACAATAGTTTTTCATTTTTAGAATACTCAGATAAATTAAAAACATCAGATAAGGAATTATTTAATAGATTACGTCATGGTGCTGCGACTAATATGGAATTCATTAGATCTTTAAGTACACTTACAAGACTGTTGTATTCACATTATAACAAACTAGTTATTCTTCTGATTGATGAGTATGATGTGCCTTTAGCCAAGGCAACAAATAATGGTTATTACAATGAAATGCTTAGTGTAATGCGTGGATTTATGCAAGTACTTGAGAACAGTAATCATTTAAATATTGCAGTCCTTACAGGTTGTTTATGTATTTCCAAAGAAAGTATTTTCACAGGAACTAACAATTTTTATGTCAGTTCTATTACTTCTAAAAAATACAGTGAATACTTCGGTTTTACACATAATGAAGTACAACAAATGTTGGAAGATGCCGGAGCTTTAGCCCATTTACCAAAAATCAAAGAATGGTATGGCGGCTACAATTTCGGTGGTACAGAAATTTACTGTCCTTGGGATGTTATTAATTATTTAAGTGACTATCTTTATGGTAAAAAGAATTTACCTAAATGTTATTGGAATAATTCAAGTAGTAATAGAATTGTTAGAACTTTTATTAATAAATATGGTGATAGATTACAAAAAGATTTTACTACTTTATTAAAAGGTAAATCCATACAAAAGAAGGTCAAGGAAGATTTGACTTATGACTTATTATATTCTTCAGTTGATAATTTTTGGAGTATTTTGCTGCTAACAGGATATTTAACAAGTGATAATAAAACTTTAGACAAGACTGATTTACGTATTCCAAATAAAGAAGTACAATATATTTATGAGGATACATTAAAAGAGTTTTTTAACATTAAAGTCAATGATTTATATATTGAATTAACTACTGCTTTGTGGAGTGGTAATGCAGAAGTACTATCTAATATCATATCAAAAATTTTAATAACAACTATTAGTTTTCAGGAACATGGTAAAGATTTTTATCATGCTTTTCTTTTAGGAATTCTTGCAGGACTCGGTTATGATACTGATTCTAATAAAGAAAATGGAGAAGGTAGAAGTGATATTGTTGTACAAGACTACAGTGGTTTAAAAGTTGCCATCTTCAAAGTTAAACATTCTGCTAAAATAACAGAAATGGAAAAAGACTGTGATAAAGCTTTAGCACAGATCCGAGACGGGCAGTATGCAGTGGAGTATGAAGATGAGTTCGATGAGATTATTTGTTACGGAATTTCATTCTTCAAAAAGAAGTGTTTGGTTAAGACCCAATAGTAAGAAGGCTTTAGCCCAGAAAATAGAATAAAGAGATAAAGGCAGTGGTAAATAAATCACTGCCTTTATTTTGTGGTGCTTTAGCCAAGTATTCTTTTTTGTAAAGCAGTATTCTTAATGGCAGCACTGCTATCTTTAGATCAAAGGAGTATAGCGACTGCTAAGTACGAATTAAGATTATCTTTAGATCCTGTAAGGTTTTAGCCAAGCACTGTCCAATACCTCACTCACACACCTCAACGCAATCCAAATGCAAACCAAAAGCATTCAAAAATATAACTATAAAATAAAAAACAAATTTAGGAGGCAAACATGAAAAATTTAAACAACAAAAGTAAAAGAGAAATCAAAAAACTTTCAAAAATGGTGGATGCCATCGAAGCTCTTGATGAAAAAATGCAGGCACTTAGTGACGATGAGTTACGTGCCAAAACACGGGAATTCAAAGACCGCTTAATAGCAGGAGAAACCATCGATGATCTTTTAGTAGAAGCTTTCGCTGTAGTTAGAGAAGCAGCCGACAGAGTTCTTCACATGAAACCTTATCGTGTACAGTTAATGGGCGGTATTGTTTTACATCAGGGACGCATTGCAGAAATGAAAACAGGTGAAGGTAAAACTTTAGTTTCCACCTTACCTGCTTACTTAAATGCACTTGAAGGAAAAGGTGTACACATCGTTACAGTTAATGATTATCTGGCAGAGCGAGATGCCAACTGGATGGGACAGGTGCACCGTTTTCTTGGTCTCAGTGTTGGTGTCATTTTAAATGAATACAACAACGCAGACCGAAAAGCAGCATACGACTGCGACATTACTTACATCACTAACAATGAATTAGGATTTGATTACCTTAGAGATAACATGGTAATGTACAAGAAGGATTTAGTCCAGAGAGATTTACACTATGCAATTGTGGATGAAGTAGACTCCGTATTAATTGATGAAGCTAGAACACCTCTCATTATTTCTGGACAGGGAACCAAATCAACTGATCTCTACAAGGCTTGTGACGTTTTAGCCCAGGACATGGAGAGAGGAACTTCTGATGGCGAACTTTCTAAGATTGATGCCATCATGGGAGTTGACATTGAAGAGGATGGAGATTTCCTTGTTAATGAAAAGGACAAGCAGGTAATGCTTACAGCAGAAGGTGTTAAAAAGGTAGAAGAGTTTTTCCACATTAAAAATCTTGCTAATCCGAAGAACTTAGAAATTCAGCACAATGTAATCTTAGCATTACGTGCACACAATTTAATGTTCAAAGACAAAGACTACGTTGTGAAAGACGGTGAGGTTTTAATCGTTGATGAATTTACTGGTCGTATTATGCCAGGACGTCGTTACTCCGATGGACTTCATCAGGCAATCGAAGCAAAGGAGCACGTTGAGATTAAAGATGAGTCAAGAACTTTAGCCACGATCACCTTCCAGAACTTCTTTAACAAGTACGACAAGAAGGCCGGTATGACAGGTACAGCAAAGACCGAAGAAAAAGAGTTCATTGATATTTATGGAATGGATGTTGTAGAAATTCCTACCAACAAACCAGTGGCAAGAATCGACCACGAGGATTCGGTCTATTTAACCAAGAAAGAAAAATTAAATGCTGTGGTAGAAGAGATCGAAAAGACTCACAAGACTGGACAGCCTGTACTAGTAGGTACAGTTAACATCGCAGTCTCAGAAGAGCTTAGTTCTCTTTTAGCTCAGAAAGAAATCAAACACAGTGTACTCAATGCTAAGTTCCACAAGTTCGAAGCAGAGATTATTTCTCATGCTGGAGAAAAGGGAGCAGTAACCATTGCTACCAACATGGCTGGTCGCGGTACTGATATTAAGCTTGGAGAAGGAGTTACTGAATTAGGTGGTTTAAAGATTATCGGTACAGAACGCCATGAGAGTAGACGTATCGACAATCAGTTACGTGGTCGTGCAGGTCGTCAGGGTGACCCAGGTGAATCCAAGTTTTATCTGTCTCTCGAAGACGATTTAATGAGACTCTTTGGTTCCGAAAAGATGATGAAAGTCTATAAAGCACTCAAGGTTCCGGAAGGACATGAAATTCAGGATAAGTCTGTATCAAAACAGATCGAAAAGGCACAGAAGAGAATTGAGAGCAATAACTTTGGAATTAGACGTAACTTACTTGATTACGACAAGGTAAACAATGAACAGCGAGAAGAGATCTACAAAGAAAGACGAAGAGTTCTTGATGGCGAAAGCATGCGAGACGTTATCTACAAAATGATTAATGATGTTGTTAAGGATGACGTGGAAATGGTTGCTGGCATTAAACCTTTAGCCCAGCTTGACTTAAATCAGCTTAATCTTACACTTCGTAATGAGATTCCTTTAGCCAAGATTACTCTCTCCGACGAGGAGAAGAAAAAGAACGACAAGAGAGCATTCATTGAAAGACTTCAGAAAGAAGCCTTAGAAGTCTACCACAAGAAGGAGAAAGAGTTCAATGAATTCACAAAGGTAAATCGTCCAGACGATGTAGAACTTGGAGAGGAGGACGCAGCTCTTTACAATGATGGAATCAGAGAAGTTGAAAGAGTTATTCTTCTTAAAGTAATCGACAGCAAATGGATGAATCACATCGACAACATGGAACAGCTTAGAGAAAGCATTGGACTTCAGGCATACGCACAGAAAGACCCAGTAGTTCAGTACAAGTTCATTGGGTACAATATGTTCAAAGAGATGGCAAAGAATGTTCGACATGAAACTATCAATGCCATGATGCATGTACAGATTGAAAGAAAAGAAGAAACAAAGCCACAGATGGTGACACAGGCACCAACAAGTGAACGACTGATTCAGCATGGTCCTTACAAGAGAGCTACACCTAAGATTGGTCGTAATGACAAGTGCCCTTGTGGTAGTGGTAAGAAATACAAAAACTGTTGTGGAAGAGCAGCAAGCTAATGGTAGAAGCGAAGCGAGCTTTAGCCGGAAGTCACGATAGATATCTTTAGATCACAAAAGTGAAGCGAGCATTATGAATTTTAGTTTTTAGCCAAGCAGATTAAAGTATTATATATTAGTTCAGTAATGTGTATACTTTAAGTAGGAGGTGTTATGATGATAAACCTATTTATATTATTACTCCAATTACAGTTGATGATACAAGTGAGTATATTTCTGATTAAATTTATTTGCTTCATCAAATAAATTTTTAAAAAAGAATGCAGAAGTGTATAAACAATTAGCAAAATAGAAAAGATAGATTTATTTTAATTAGAACTCAGAAGTATCAAAGCTTCTGAGTTCTTTTGCTATTTTGCTTTAACCAAGGTCTTTTGTAAAGTCTAGCTTTAGCCAAGAGATTTAGCGAAGCAGAGATTTAGCCAAGGTCTTTTGCTATCTTCAGATCAAGGGAATGAAGTGACCGTTAAGCAGGGATTTATCCAAGAGTCTATTATCTTTAAATCCCGAAGAATATCTCATTCTTCCCTACTTCTCCGCACATTATCTATACCAGTAACAGTTCTTTCATTTAAATAGGAGGTACTACAATGGATACAAATACACAATCAATTAATCCAATTACATCAGATGACAAAAATAAGTGTATCTCAAATGATGCGAATGAATACGTTTCAGATGAAAAGTTATCTGCATCTTCTGATAAATTTTTAAAAAAGAATGTAGAGGTGTACAAACAATTAGCAAAGTAAAAAGAATAAATGATAGGCAAGCAATTATTCTACACACCAGTTTAATTCAAATTTATGGTGGGACTGCAGGAATAAGAGATATTAATATGTTAAAATCAGCATTAAAATCACCATTTCAAACCTGGGGTGGAAAAGATTTATGTAAAACCTTAGAAGAAAAAGCAATACATTTATGCTATAGTATTGTAAAAAATCATCCTATGTTAGATGGTAACAAGAGATTAGGCGCACATTTATTATGTGTTTTTCTAGATATTAATGATTATATTTTAATATTTGATGACGATGATTTAATAAAATTAATCTATGGAATTGCAGATGGTTTTTTAACTATAAATGATTCAATTGCATGGATTAAATTACACGCAAAGAAAAGATAGATTTATTTTAATTAGAACTCAGTGGTATCAAAGCCTCTGAGTTCTTTTTGGCTAAAGCAGATAAGAATTAGAAATAACTATACTATTAAAGCGATTCTAAAACACCAGTATTAATTCAATAACCAACAATAACTTGTCTGCTTTAGCCAAGCATGCTAAAATGAAGTAAAATTAATAGGAGGTTTTGTTATATTAAAGATTTGGTATAGAAGTGGTAATATTAAAGCTTTAGCTAAGTACCCAATTCATTAAAGCTTTAGCCAAGATTTTAAATCTTTAGCTATACAAAAAAGCTCGTTCTTATACGATTGTAAAACCAAGTTCATAGAGTTGTAAATTATAAAAATTTAGAATTACAGGTAAACAAAAACTTGTAATTCATTGGCTACCTTCTTTAGTTAATCTAAAAGATTTTTAGAATTCAGTAGTGTCAAAGCTATTGAATTCTTTTGGCTAATTCTCTTTAGCTTGGAACAAGTTCGAAATTACGAAAGAAATGAGAAGCTTGTGATTTAGCCAAGAACGTTGACTAACAACGATAAGTGTGCTACACTAAAGATAGTTTAAAAGGTTTACTGGGCTAAAGCGAATCGTTTAAACTATCAAGCAATCATAGCCATTTGGCACAAAACGAAAACCCAAGAGTTGCAGCTCTTGGGTTTTCTAGTCTTTAAGGTAAAGACTTAACCGTACTAATTTCCTCCGTCTAACCATTTACAAATGTAATAGGTTGCGACACCGGACAGAATGTTTACAAAAAATGCAATCATAGCCTCTGTCATTTGGCACATACCTCCTCTCCGTCGGAGGTTCCGTACAGAAATTAGTATAGCACATTTGTCGTATTGTGTCGAGAAGATTAGAGTCTCTAAGTGTCAAAGTTTGCAGAATCTTTTGATTAATCCTCTTTAGCCAAGACAGGCTAAGTTTTGGCTAGTCACTATTAAAGTGCTTTAGCCTAGCACTATTAAAGTAATAGAACTGAGAGGGAAGTACTGTTCTCTTTAGAGAACTTTAGCCCAGAACTCTATTTAAAATTAAGTATTTAAATCTGCACTAAAATAAAAAGAGAGGGTAGCCGTGGCTATCCTCATAGGTTGACCTAATACAACTCTTTTCCAGACGGTCTATGTAACATTTCTGTTAAAGCTGCACTAATAGCTGAGCCTAACATAGCTACCACCTTCTTTCCGTACTAAAGTACTAGGCAACTTCATCTGCCTGCTCAGATGGTAACATGTTAAAAATGATTTGTCAAGAAATGAGTCTAATACGTTTTAGTGCAGATTTAAGTACTTAATTAAATAGAGATTGCTTTAATCAAGTTAATTCACATCAATAGGTTTAGCTAAGATAATCAGAACAGAAGTTTAGAGTGTCAAAGTTCTTGACTTCTTTTGCTCTTTAGTAAAATCATTATTGTAAGAGAGCAGTAAATTGACTAATACGGAGAAGTGTGCTACACTAAAGATAGCTTAAGCGAAACCTTGGCTAAAGTGGAATCATTTAAGCTTGAAAGTAATCATAGCCATTTGGCAAACGAAAACCCGGAAGTGTGCTGACTCCCGGGTTTTCTAGCTTTTTAAAGAAAAAGCTTAAACTACGTTATTTTCTTCCGTCTAGTCATTTACAAATGTAATGTACAGCTATTCCAGACAGAATGGTTTTTACGAAAGTAATCATTTCTGCCATTTGGTTCACCTCCCATCTGCGGAAGGTTTCACGCAATTTTAGTGTAGCACATTTGTCGTATTTTGTCGACATAGAATTAGAATCCAGAAGTGTCATAACTTCCGGATTCTTTTGGTTAAAACTAAGGGAGCGAGTATAGTTTTAACCGCAAAAGAAGACCATTAAAAAATGGTCTTCTTAAGATTATCGTATTACAACAACGACAACAATGTATTCTTTTTTCGGTGCAATCAGTTTTGTGACAATGTTTGCAACCGTTTTAAACAACTTAAACATAAAACTCGCTCCCTTCTTTTAAGACTATAATCGAGAGTATAAGAGTTTTTCGACATTCGAGAACTCTAATGGATAGTAGATTTAATCAATGGCTAAGCTTTAGCCAAGTTCGGCTTACCAGAGGTATTGACTGCCTTAACCAAGTGTGCTACACTAAGGATAGTTTAAAAGGTTTTCTTGGCTAAAGTGGATCATTTAAACTAAAAGAACTGTAACTGTGATGACATTTTCTCATCACAAAAGAAAACCCAGGAGTATGTTGGGAACTCCTGGGTTTTTGATTTTTTAAAAAGGAAATCTAACCTTGATGCCATTTCTGTAATGCTGTATGTAGCAAGTCTAAGATTAGACTAGATACTATGTTAGCAATCACAGTAGCAATAAAAACTGTAACTGCGTCTGGCATTTTCTCACCTCCTTTTAATCTTCTGTGCCTCGTGAAAACCAAAAAGGTACAGCAGGAATGGAAGTGTACCAAAAAGAGTGTAGCACATTTGGTTAAGGCAGTCAAGACAGGTTAAGCTTTGACTAATCACTATTAAAGTGCTAGAACTGAGATGGAAGTACTGCTATCTTTAGATCAAAAGAGCACAGCGACTGTTAAGTACGAATCTAGGTTTTAGCCCAGAACTCTATTTTAATAGGAAGTAATCCACACTTTACCGTCTTAGTTAAGTGTGTTAAAATGGAAATTGTAAAACCAACTTTTGAGGAGAGGTAATTATAAAATTTAAAATCAAGAAGGAGAAGAGAAACTCCTTCATCTATCAAAAAGAAAGAGGTGTTTTAAAATGAAAAAAACAAGAAAGAAAGGTATTAGAAGTTTAGCTATTCTCTTGGCTTTGATCTTAGCCATTGGCTTTAGCCCAGTAACTAACGTGGAAGCGAAAGCTGCTCCTAGGTTAAATTACCGTAAGGTAACTTTAGTACAGGGAAAGAAAAAGAGACTTAAAGTTAGAAATCTTAGTAGAAGGAGAAGAAGAAAAGTAAAATGGTATTCTACTAAGAAGTCAGTAGCTACTGTTAACCGAAAAGGTATAGTAAAAGCTAAGAGAAAAGGTAAAGCTTACATCGTAGCCAAAGTAGGTAGAAAAAAGTACCGCTGTAAAGTAATCGTTAAGAAAAAAGTTAGAAGGAAGAAAACTAAGAAGAAAGTAAAGATCAACAAGAGTACGAAGAGACAGTTGCCTTCTTACAAACTTGCTTTTATGCCAGAAAAGAACTATGCAGCAGGAACATCTTTAGATTTCTTTACAACAGTAATAGATCATTGGGCTAAAGATTTCAGTAATACATCAGATTCTGTTAGAACAAAGTGTTGGAGATGGTATTCTTCAAATAAGAGTGTGATTTCTTTTAACAGTAGAGGAATTGCTACTTTTAAGAAAGCTGGAAGGGCAAACGTTTACTGCAAATATTTAACCAAGTCAGGTACTTGGATTAAATCAAGTGTCGAAACTATTAAAGTTTTCGAAGGTGGAAGTGTTAAATTCTCATACACATTAGGACTTGAAGATTCACCATTTGGTGGAGAAGACTACAAAGTGTGGGATTTCTATAAGCACGATACCTACGATACAACAATTCCTAAATTTAATGTAATTACATTAAACGTTAGAAATAATTCTTCAAAATCAATTAAACTTGATTCTGATATAGGAGTTGCTACAAGTACATCACAACCAAAAGTTGTTCATTTTTCAACAGCAGACAAGAAAGATGTTTGGATTCCAGCTAATGGTGAACAAAGTGTAAAATTCTACACATACTACGCAAATGGTAGTTTTGGTCAGAAAGTTTACAATAATTATATTATTGATAAGGAAGTTTTAAATAGTGTTGGAATAGAGTATTCTATTGGAAACACTAATGGTATTGTTGTTAGAAATTATTATGGAACTTCGAACTGGCAATACATTAAATAATCACAAGAACCCAGAGTGTAAAAGCCCTGGGTTCTTTTCGTTTTTACAAATCACTTTTTATTTTAAAATAAAGGTTACATTAGCCAAGTTAATTCAGTAAGTGGCAGATAGCGAGTACCTTGACTAAATTTTGACCGCCTTTTGGCGGTCTTATTTTTTCTCTGGCTTTCTGCACTTTTCAGGAAGACTTGTTGACCACGGTAACAGATTTTCACAGAAGCTCAAGTCTGTATCTTCCATGTGCTGTGATATTTCTTCCAGTAAATATTCAAAATACTCATATGGTTTCAGGTTGTTTGCCTTTGCTGTTTCTGCAATACTATAAATGATGGCACTGGACTGTGCTCCCCGTATCGTATCTATAATCAGCCAGTTTTTCCGGCCGATGCAGAAATTCTTGATTGCTCTTTCCGCCGCATTATTGTCCATCGGCACATTTCCATCTTCCAGAAATACTTTTAAATATTTTTCCTGATTGATTGAATAACTCAATCCTCTTCCTGCCTTGCTCTTTTCTGAGATCCTTCCATCTGCTTTTTTCTCTTTTACCCACGCAAAATAGGCCTCCACCAGTGGTTTCACACTACTCTGTCGGCGTTTTTTTCGTTCTTCAGGTTTTAACTCCTTTAATGTATTATCTACATGGTATATCATCTGAATCTGTTCCAGTGCCTGCCATGCAATACTGCTTTTTCGACTCTTTGACGGAAGGGCTTTTACAGCTTCGTCATATCTTCGTCTTGCATGTGCCCAGCATCCGGCTATCGTCAGACCCTCTTTTTCTTCTCCCAGTTTGTGATATACCTGATAGCCATCTGTTACACAGATCCCTTTATAATCTTTTAAGAATCTTTCCGGATGGTCTGCTTTTCGCGTCTTCTGGTATTCATAAAGGATCACTGCCTTTTTTTCTTTCTCTCCCGTTCGGTAGACCCACATATAACTCTTGCTCCCGGCTTCCCTTCCATCTTTTCTTACCAGAACATGAGTCTCATCTGCATGGATAACAGGACTCTTGTAGATATACTTATGAAGATAATCATAAAATACGGCAAGATACCGGTCTGCACATTCGATTGTCCAGTTCGCCATGTTCTGACGGGTGATGGCAAGTCCATATCGCCCGAACTCTTTTTCCAGACGGGCAAATGGAACTGCGTTGATGTATTTTCCGTTGAGTACGGCCGCCTCAAGAGATGGGGATACAAGACTTCCTCTCAGCAGACAGGCTGGATGTGGGGCTTTTTTCATCGTATCTCCCTCTTTGCTGGCATAAACTCCAACATGATGTTCCTCTACTTCTACTTTTGCAGGGATAAAACGGTACCGTTTGTATATCTCATCAGGCAGCTGTTTCCAGCCCGCCTTTCCAAATAGATCCTCCAGTTCTTTCTCTGTCAGATAGTGTTCTACTTTTACCACCGGTATCCCGGAAAGGTCTTCTTCTCGTTTTCCTTTTTTCTTTACTGGACGTTTTTTTACAGTGGTTTCTTTTTCCCTTTCATCCAGAGCAGCAAGAACCTCTGCTTCATTAAACAGTACCAGTTCCCCATCTACATCTGTAAATGCCAGCTGCTCTGGTACAGGCATCTGTTCCGTCTTTCTTCCAAAACGGTTCTGGTTCATTACTGCCAGCTGTTCCAACACAAGCTGGAGTTTCCCGTCAATCTCTGATAGCTGTTCCTGCTGTGTGAGAAACAACTGAATGAGTGTCTCTTTCGAAAAGGTATTCAGTTTTTCTTCTGTATATTTCATCTGCATAACAGAGGCCTTCCCTTTCTAAAACTATCTTTATTATAGCAGAAGACAGCACTTCTGGCGAATCTTTCTTATCCTTCTTTTCGTCAGTATGACTATAAGGTTTTCGTTCACAGGAGCCATACCTGCCACGAGAAACGGAATGCCTCTTTTTTTAGAAAAACATCATTTGTTTCTTTGTACAGAACAATCCTGGCTTCCAGAATACAAAGAAAAACAGAAAAGGAAGTGATCTTTTCCCACTTGGAAAGCAGTCTGAAATTTCTACGTTATGCATAAAAGTTACAAAGTATAATCCGGTGCTTTTTTCAATCGTTTCACCTGCTTTTTGGGATGAGTCGTGAGTCCTTCCATAAGCCAGCGAAACTGCTGCTCTGTAATAGAACGAACTTCGGATTCTGTCCTTGGCCACTGAAACTGACCGGCTTCTAACCTTTTATAAAGCAGGAGATATCCATCATTTTCCCAGACCAGCCCTTTGATCCGGTCTGTTCTCCTTCCACAAAAAAGATAAAGGGTATCCGCTTCGATCGCATCTTCTCCCAGATAAGAACGTATGGTATCTGCCAGACGGTCAATCCCGGAACGAAGATCAGTATAACCGGTAACAATAAAGATCTTTTTAAAACAAGTAGCATCATTTAGCACGAGAAACCACCCGTATTATCTTTTCCAAAAGGGATTCTGAAATATCTTCTTTTATGTGGATAACAACTCCATTTATTTCAATAGAGATATCGGAAGGACTCTCCGATCTGGACTGTTGAGTGATCTTTTCAGGGATTTCAACTACCTGCTGGCATGAGACAGAATTGTCTTGGACGTGCTCCAGACAGGCTTTACGGATACAGCGTAAACGATAATAATAATTCGATTTTGAGATACCTTTTGTATCACACCATTGTTCAACTGTCATATCTTGAGGACGGTTCTGACAGTCTTTCACTAACTGAGCCCATTGTTGTAACCGATAATCTACAGCAACAGCCGTGGTGATAGAACTCATAGAAAATGCCTCCTGTCCAGTCCTAAAAGTTGAGTACTGAACTTTTAAGACTTTTAATAATCTTTAGGACTATTATGGCACTGGTTGGAGGTAAAATCCAGATACGGACTATCTACCACTTACCTATAATCAATGTTGTGCCCGATGCAACATCAATCTCGCCAATTTTGCCTGAAACCTCTTTTGTTTCTTCAGTCGTAACGGTTTCTTCTGCATTTTCATCTTCCTGTTTTTTAACAATTTTGGAACTGATAAATTCCACAACATTTTGCTCTGCAGAGAATTTTCTATAATTCGTTAGTTTTAATCTTTTTAAAAACATTATTACTCCTTTGTTCTAAAATCATTTTAACTCTACTTAATAAGCCAAGTTTCTGTTATTTTTCATTGGCTCAATAACCTATTGTTCTTATACTGTATTATACTGACAAATGCAATATAAGCCAACAAATATTTGTACAATATTTCATTTGTACAATATTTCATTTCCTAATTTCAAAAATGCACCCGTTTCCAGGTGCATCCACTCATCTACTCCGACTCAGGATATAACTCATCTAACACTTGCTCCAGCGTTCCATCCTTTGCGTAAGTCAAAGCATCCAACTGTCTGAAATTATGCTTGCAATCCACTTTTTTATCATCTTACTTTTCCTCTTCATCTTCCATGCACCTGTATCATAATACAAGTGTATGACACGACAGCTTATTTTTCAATACAGTTGTATTTATAATTTTATCGTATTATGAATTTTTCAGATAAAATCAAATTTCAACGAGAACAGAATCATCTAACGCAGAAAGGACTTGCAGAACTGGTCGGTGTCTCTCAACGTGCCATCGCAGCTTATGAAAGTTCCGGCACTATTGCATGTATCTCTACTATGAGAAAACTCGCTCATGCCCTCAATGTCTCCTACGACTATCTAAAGCATGATGAAATTACTGATCCTTCTTATGGAATGGAAAAAATGGATTATATTGATGAAGTCCATGGACAATTAGGCGAAAAAGCAGCCAGAGATATCAATAACATTCTGGAAGCCAACCGTGCATTGTTTGCCGGCGGCGAATTGGATGAAGAAGCAAAGGACGCTTTTTATCAGGCAGTGACTAAAGCATATCTTTCCTGCAAAATGGAAGCAAAAAAACATTTGGGCGAAAAAAGAAATCAGAGAAAAAATCGTAGGTGTCGCATTTTTCGTACACCACTTTTGCTACACTATAATCTGTAGCAAACTATCTTATGAAATGTCGAGGTGTTTTTATGAGTTCTAAATGTATAAGAGACACTGTCAATAAAGTAAAATCAAAATATCAGGAAACCGACCCTTTTCGCCTTGCCGCAGCAATGCACATCCTTGTTCAGAAAATGCCCATGGGAAATTCTCCAACTTGCTGTAAAGGATTTTGCATGACAGAAAGCCGAAAGACCTGTATCGTCATCAACTGTGATCTGCCCGATATCATTCAGCAGATTATTCTGATCCATGAAATTGGTCATGCCGTCCTGCACCAGAGAACCATGCAGGTAAAATGCTTTCACGATTTTGAATTATTTGACGGAGTATCTCAATGTGAATATGAAGCAAATTGCTTTGCTGCAGACTATCTCTTAGAAGATGAAGATGTATTAGAAAAGCTTAACGCAAATATGTCTTTTTTCCAAGCAGCTTCCGAACTGCAGGTACCACCGGAACTGCTGGATTTCAAATTCCGGATGATGAAACGCAACGGAGTCCAAATTGTAGATTCACCGATCACTGCCAACAGTAATTTTTTGAAAGATATGCCTACCGAAGGCATTATCGAAAATTATTAAACAGACGAAAAAAACAGCTTGTCTGAAATCCATGGTTGATGGAAAAGACAGCTGTTTTATTTTTCTCATATCACCCTAATATAAATCTCCTACAAATCCATTTGCCTCCAAGTGCATGTAACACTCTCCAATCTGTTCGGACTCCATAATCTTTAAAACATATTCCATTCCGGTAGCAAGTTCTTTAGATTTCAGCTCTTCCACTGGAATCCAATATACCTTTCCTTCCTCAGAGCTTGTCAACGTTCCTGTAAACTTTTCTGCTTTATAGAGTGTAATCACATTATGTACTGCTCCCTTGTACCAATGATACAATCCACAGAGTATTGGGCTTTCTATTGTCAGTCCTGTCTCCTCCCAGACTTCTCTGATCATAGATTTGCTGAACAACTCATTCCGTTCCACATGTCCACCAGGGAAAGTAGTTCCGGTATAACTATCATTCACTTTATCCAAAGCCAGCACATTCCCTTTTCCATCCAAAATCATGCACATATTCATAAAGCACACTTTCTCTGTCCGGCTCCCTGATGTTTCATTCAATGATTTTCGGACTCTTTTATTTATATCTGAACGTTTTGATCTATAGTGCTTAAATACTTCACCATATGGAATCCAAATTTCCGCTGCTACTATTTTTTCATAAACAGAATTCACCACTTCTTCCAAATGCTTTTCATTCGGAAAAACATATTTTTTTGTATAATAGTCTCTGGTTGCCTGAAACATCCAGTCCGCAATCTTTTCTTTCTGCTTCAATTTAAGTTGAGAATATTTCTTGTCTGTCTGCAGTAATTTTTCATCTATCATTTCATGGTTCTTCCGTGACATAGATCTGCCTCTTTCCTTAAATATTGTCTTTTTTACCACTACAGAATATCATAGAATCTTTTTATAAGCATCTATTTTCATGTTGATTTTTTCAAGGCTCTGGCATATAATAATCGTAGCTAAGGAAATTGGTGAGATTCCATTAGACAAAACGAAAACCCTCAGAGTTGCCGCTCTGAGGGTTTTCTTGTTCGTTACGGTGAACCAATCCGTTCAGGCTGTTACTGCCTATTCATCTCTATCCAGCCATTTGCATATGTAATAGCCAACTACACTTGCTATGACAGAGATAAGAAAACTGGTGAGTATTTCTTCCATTAGACTAACACCTCCCTTCTGCTGGAGGTTCGGCAGCCATTGTAGTATATCATATATTCCGATCTCAAAAAAGAATCTTTTCTTTATTTTCACTTTTTGTCTTACCTATTTTTTTCATGTCCACTTTCTCCATGTCAAATACCTAATTCATAGAGGACTCTTTTTCTAAGGACTCTCTTCCGGCGGCTGTGCCACCGGTAAATAGCAAGGACAGGAAGTGTATATACACTTCCGAAAAACCAGCAATTTAGGGAACCCTGCCCTAAATTAAAAACACAGAAGTCACTACTTCGAAGAACCAAAGAAAGGAGAATCTGCCTATGGCAAAGAGAAAAAGAAATATACAGATTTTGTTTTGTGTTTCCCCGGAAGAAAAAAAGCTTATCCGTAGAAAGATGATTGAAGCAAAGACAAAAAATATGGGAGCTTATCTTCGTAAAATGGCAATCGACGGTTACATCGTCAACACCGATACTACTCCACTGAAGAAACAGTATGAGGAAATGCATAAGATCGGTGTGAATATTAATCAGATTGCGAAAAAAGTAAACAGCACCGGAGATCTGTATCCGGAAGAAATGCAAGAATTGAAAGAGATGGTGAAAGAATTATGGCGTATCTTAAGATCTTCCCCATTAAAGTAACAGACAAGAAAGCTCTGGACTATATTACAAATCCAGATAAGACAGATGAAAAACTGTTAGTTTCCAGTTTTGGCTGTTCCCCGGAAACTGCAGATCTTGAATTTTCTATGACAAGAGAAATGGCAAAAAAGAATGGAATGGACAAAGGTGATAACATGGCATTTCATCTGATCCAGTCATTTAAACCTGGAGAAGTTGATGCCGAAACTGTCCATCGCTTAGGACAGCAATTTGCAGACGAAGTACTGAAAGGAAAATATGAATACGTGATCAGTACCCATGTTGATAAAAATCACATTCATAACCATATCATCTTCAACGCTGCAAGCTTTGTTGATCATCACGGAAAACATCTATCCTTCCGTGCACCGGAGCAGAAAAACTTCACTTATATGAAATCTCTCGGAAGCTATTATTCGGAAGAAAATGTCCGTATCCGTCTGGCTAAAAATCGTAGCAAAGTGAAAGCTCTAAAATATCTGTCCAGAGAAGCTCGCCTGTATATCAATATCTCCACTTATGTTACAACTGGAAATCGAGAAGGATTTGAACGCTGGGCAAAACTCAATAATTTGAAGGAAGCGGCCCGCACCTTCAACTATCTTTCTGAAAATAACCTGCTGAATTATGAAGATTTCCAGCAACATGTTTCTGATGTTGATGCTTCTGTTAAAACGGCTGATCAAAGAATAACGCAAATCAACAATGAGCTGAGCACGCAGAAAGTCATTCAAAAACACTGTGATTCTTACCGGCTTTGCCGTAAAGTGATTGAAGATTGCAGATCTGCTAAAAATCCCAAAGCATACCGAACCAAACATCAGGCAGAATACCAGCCCCACGATTCGCTAAAAAAAGAGCTTCAGGATCTCGGTGTCACCAAAATCCCAAGCTCTAATAAAATCCAGAAGCAGATTGAAAATCTTGAATCTGAACAGGCTGCTACCGTCCGAGAAAAACAGGAGCTGCAGAAAAAGCAAAAGACACTTGATATCATTCGGCAGAATTTCACATCACTGCTTAATGCTCCAGAGATGCAAGTTCCCGTATCAGGAAAAGAGCTAGCTCTTTAAAAAGAAGAGGTACCTACTTAACGGTGCCTCTTGCTTTTCGTCTAATCTATTTATATCTTCCTCTTTATGCAATTTCCCATATTACAGTTGCCGTATCAGTAACATTAATATCGTCTGCCTCAATATCTATATCATATGCTCCCGGTGCACTCATTTCACATTCCGTACACTCCATTAATCTCATTTCATTCAATGGCTTTGTTACAAAATCTATCTCTCCCCAAGAATAATCAATTGCCTGTATTTCACCCAATTTCACATTTGCTGCTGTTGTAAGCACCTGTGCCTTTTGAATGGAATCCTCGATTGCTTTATGTAACAGCTCATTTTTACATTTTTCTACATCTGCCACTGTATACTCAATAGAAAACTCTGGCCTTAATGAGCTATGAGCCAAAGCGTAAAGGACTTGCCCTAATCTTTTATTATCAGCTGCAAACTCTATTTTCATATGGTGATTATACTTATAACCTTTAAATCTTCGCTTCCAGCTCTTATCTCTGTCCTGATAGCTTTCATATTCTGTATCGACATTAAAATATACTGTTTTAAGGTCTTTTCTCTGAAAACCAAGTTTCTCAAACAAATCCTTGAGAAGCTCTGTATCTTCTGTTGACCTTCGGAGAGTATCTTCATATTCTTTGCAAAGTTCTTCCTTGTTGACATATAACCGGATTTTATCCGGCTTTACTGCTATTTTCCCTTTTCCCGTAACT